>OBWN01000004.1_pt1 | contig 298352 bp, 243 predicted proteins | sample 1501351 | NCBI WGS metagenome assembly OBWN01 (sample SAMEA2580087, study PRJEB22360) | human gut metagenome | biome: human gut; feature: human-associated habitat; material: faeces | place: Denmark | collected 2008/2010
CCGTTGTTCCGTGTCAGTGGTGGCGCATTATAGGGAGTTATTCCGGCCTGACAAGAGGAAATTTAAAATAATTTTCTGACCGCGCATTTTTTCAGCAAAAGCCCCGTTAATGTGCCATAAAACAAGCAATTTGCCGTTTTTGCAACCGTAATCACACTTCCTGGTGGCATACTAAGGAGGAATAAAAAGAAAAAGGAAGATTAGTAATGCCTTTAAGCGCACAACAGTTAGCTGCACAGAAAAACCTTTCGTATGTTCTGGCTGAGAAGCTGGCGCAGCGGATCTTAAAAGGTGAATATGAACCCGGCACCATTTTGCCTGGTGAGATTGAGCTGGGCGAGCAATTTGGAGTGAGTCGTACAGCGGTACGCGAAGCGGTCAAAACGTTAACGGCAAAAGGGATGGTTTTACCGCGACCGCGAATTGGTACCCGAGTCATGCCACAATCGAACTGGAATTTTCTTGATCAGGAATTGCTTACCTGGTGGATGACAGAAGAGAACTTTCATCAGGTCATCGATCACTTTCTGGTTATGCGTATCTGTCTGGAGCCGCAAGCTTGCCTACTGGCAGCAACGGTTGGCACCGCGGAACAGAAGGCGCATCTCAATACGTTAATGGCCGAAATGGCGGCATTAAAAGAGAACTTTCGCCGTGAACGCTGGATCGAAGTCGATATGGCCTGGCATGAGCATATCTATGAAATGAGCGCCAATCCGTTTTTGACCTCATTCGCCTCGCTATTCCATTCGGTTTATCACACTTACTTCACGTCAATTACCAGCGACACAGTGATAAAGCTGGATCTGCACCAGGCGATTGTCGATGCGATTATCCAAAGCGATGGCGACGCGGCATTTAAAGCTTGTCAGGCGCTGCTACGCTCACCAGATAAGTGATAACCCGATAACAGGACTTTGAATGAGCGATAAAAAGAAGCGCAGTATGGCGGGTTTGCCGTGGATCGCGGCGATGGCCTTCTTCATGCAGGCACTTGATGCCACTATTCTGAATACCGCCTTACCCGCAATCGCTCATAGCCTTAATCGTTCTCCCCTCGCGATGCAATCAGCCATCATCAGTTATACGCTGACGGTGGCGATGCTTATTCCGGTAAGCGGATGGCTAGCCGATCGCTTCGGTACGCGTCGCATTTTTACCCTTGCCGTGAGTCTGTTCACGTTGGGTTCTCTGGCCTGCGCACTTTCCAACTCGCTACCACAGCTGGTTGTCTTCCGGGTTATTCAGGGGATAGGCGGCGCAATGATGATGCCTGTTGCTCGGCTGGCCTTACTGCGCGCTTATCCTCGTAATGAACTTCTTCCTGTATTGAATTTTGTCGCCATGCCGGGTCTGGTGGGGCCAATTTTAGGCCCCGTTCTTGGCGGCGTGCTGGTCACCTGGGCAACCTGGCACTGGATATTTTTAATCAATATCCCCATAGGTATTGCGGGCCTTCTTTACGCGCGCAAACATATGCCCAATTTCACCACCGCACGACGCAGATTCGATACCACTGGCTTTTTGCTGTTTGGCCTCAGCCTTGTTCTCTTCTCAAGCGGAATAGAGCTATTCGGGGAAAAGATTGTCGCCAGCTGGATTGCCTTGACGGTAATTGTCACCAGCATCGGGTTACTGCTTCTCTATATTCTCCATGCGCGACGCACGCCAAACCCATTAATTTCATTAGATTTATTTAAAACCCGCACTTTCTCGATCGGTATCGTAGGCAATATTGCAACCCGTCTGGGGACCGGCTGTGTACCGTTCCTTATGCCATTGATGTTACAGGTAGGATTTGGGTATCAGGCGTTTATTGCTGGCTGTATGATGGCACCGACAGCGTTAGGTTCCATTATTGCAAAATCGATGGTTACCCAAGTCTTACGTCGTCTGGGCTATCGCCATACGTTAGTGGGGATCACGGTGATTATTGGGCTAATGATCGCTCAGTTCTCTTTGCAATCACCAGCAATGGCGATATGGATGCTGATCTTGCCGTTGTTTATATTAGGGATGGCTATGTCGACGCAATTTACCGCGATGAATACCATCACACTTGCCGATCTGACCGATGACAACGCCAGCAGCGGTAACAGTGTTCTGGCGGTCACGCAGCAACTGTCTATCAGTTTAGGCGTTGCTGTAAGTGCGGCCGTCCTTCGCGTTTACGAAGGGATGGAAGGCACAACGACAGTCGAACAATTCCACTATACGTTTATCACGATGGGCATTATTACTGTTGCTTCAGCAGCAATGTTCATGCTACTGAAAACAACCGATGGTAATAATTTGATCAAAAGACAGCGTAAATCTAAGCCGAACCACGTTCCATCAGAATCGGAGTAAGTTGTAATCGTTGTTGCTGTAGGGTCGGCTGGGTTATCCGATGGATGAGTACATCAATCGCCAGCTCCCCCAGTTCATCTTTCGGTTGGTGTATAGTTGTTAATGGTGGCGTCATAAAGCTTGCCAGTTCGATATCGTCATAGCCAATCACCGCGATATCCTGCGGAACCTGTAACTCTGCCTGATATAACGCCTGGTAAACGCCAACAGCCATAGCGTCATTTCCGGTAAAGACGGCCTGAGGACGCAGCGGATGTGATAACAGTTGGCGCATAGCGTCAAACCCGCCGTTAAATTCAAAATCACCAGTGACTTCATAGCCATCAGGAATGTTGAGACCCGCACGTTTCATCGCCGCCCGATAACCTTCCAACCGCAGGCGCGCCGGAGTTTTATCCAGCGGACCGGTAATACAGGCAATACGGGTATGACCTTTATCGATCAGATATTGCGTTGCTAAGTCTCCGCCCAGCAACGAGTTATCCTGAATAAGATCGCTGTCGCCATCGAACGGAGCCCAGTCCATCATCACGGTAGGCACTGTCGGATAACGTTGCATGATTTCACGCGAAGGCTGATGCGTTTCGGTGCACAGTAACAGCAAGCCATCAACGCGTTTTTGCATCAGCGTTTCCAGATTGCGATTCATCCGCTGTTCATCGCCTTCGGTATTGCAAAGGACAAGACTATAACCGCGTTCGAAGCAGCTGCGTTCAACGCCACGCACCAGTTCTGAATAGAAAGGATTGGTACTGGCAGTGATCAACATGCCAATGGTATGTGTTTGATTGAGTTTGAGGCTACGCGCCAGAGCTGATGGCGCGTAATTGAGTTCTTTAATCGCCGCTTCAACTTTGGCTGTAATCGCTTCACTGACGAAGCGATCTTTATTGATAACGTGAGAAACTGTTGAGGTAGAAACGCCCGCCAGGCGGGCAACATCTTTCATTGTAGCCAAGCGTCACCTCTGCCTGTCTAAAAATGCGTCGATCTCTTCACGCCACGGTACGGAAGGTTGTGCGCCTTTACGTGTTACGGCAATCGCAGCGGCTGCATGGGCAAAACGAATCGCCTCTGGCAATGGTTTTTCTTCCAGCAACGCCGTGATTAACGCGCCGTTAAAGGTATCTCCGGCAGCAATGGTATCGACAGCCTGCACCCGGAATCCAGGAACGCGCTGACCTTCACCATTCACGCTAGCCCATACACCACGACTTCCTAAAGTAATCAGTACAGTACGGATACCTTTTTCATGCAGTACCTGCGCCGCCTTCGCTGCATCTTCATCATTTTCAACACGAATACCGGTGAGCTTTTCTGCTTCCGTTTCGTTTGGCGTAATAATGTCCACCAGCGCCAGAAGTTCGTCAGGAAGTTCGCGAGCCGGAGCCGGGTTAAGCGCAACGATAGTCTTATTTTGATGGGCGATTTTCGCCGCTGCCATCACACTTTCGAGTGGTGATTCCAGCTGCATTAATAATGCCGACGCGTTGGCAATACGCTCACGTTGCGCTTCCACCAGCGCCGGGGAAAGGGCAGCATTAGCGCCGGCATGAATACCGATGACATTCTCACCTTCGCCATTAACAAAAATCAGCGCCACACCTGTTGATTCGCCTTTGATCACGCTGACCGGAGAAATATCGATGTTATCGGTGGCGAGCTGCTGGCGAACGCTCTCGCCAATGCTGTCATCGCCAGTGCAGGCAATAAACGCGATATTTGCACCGCTACGTCCAGCAGCCACCGCCTGATTCGCGCCTTTGCCGCCAAATGCAACCTGATAGTGGTTACCGGTTACGGTTTCGCCTGGAGTAGGAAAAGATTGAAGATTAAGAATGTGGTCAGCATTAATGCTGCCAAGAACAACGAGGCTGCCTGCGTTTTGCATATTCGGGATGTCCATAAAATGCGCCACCGTGTTAGGGTGGCGCGTGCCCTGCTTTTCTTTATATTACACGTTCATCTGTCGATGACGTATTTATGTCACCATCAGGTCATACAACCTGATTAAAACTACTGCTTAACAACCAGTTTCAGATCAACCGGATACTTAGCCTGAACTTTCTCTCCTTTCAGCACTTTATCTGCGGTTTCGACGCCTTTCGCGCCAATCTGATCGGGTAGCTGAGCGATAGTCGCTGCTAGTTTGCCATCATTCACCGCTTTTTCGCCATCCGGTGTACCGTCAAATCCGACGACCATCACATCCGATTTACCGGCAGTTTGCAGTGCGCGCAGCGCGCCAAGCGCCATTTCATCATTCTGCGCGAATACAGCCTGAACATCCGGATGAGCGGTCAACAGGTTCTGCATTACGTTCAAGCCTTTGGTGCGATCAAAATCTGCAGGCTGGCTGGCAAGAACATTAAACTTGTGAGCAGCAACGGCCTGCTGGAAACCTTCGCCACGTTCACGGGCTGCGGATGTACCGGCAATGCCTTGCAGCTCGATAACTTTGGCACCTTCACCCGCTTTCTTCGCGATGTAATCACCGGCGATTTTGCCGCCCAGTACGTTATCAGATGCGATGTGGCTCACCACTTCACCTTTCGTTGCCTGGCGGTCAAGAGTGATAACCGGGATGTTCGCCTGGTTAGCCATCTTCACAGCATTACCTACTGCGTCGGAGTCGGTCGGGTTAATCAGCAGAATTTTGGTGCCGCGGACGGTTAAGTCCTGCACGTTCGCCAGCTCTTTCGCCGGGTTGTTCTGGGAGTCCAGCACCACCAGGTTATAGCCAAGTTTATCCGCCTCTTTCTGCGCGCCATCTTTCAGCGATACAAAGAACGGGTTGTTAAGCGTGGAGACCACCAGCGCGATGGTGTCTTTTGCCATCGCATTCGCACTGACGGTGGCGCTTAGCGCAACAGCGGAAACCAGGGTAGCCAGTTTTTTCATGTTCATATTCAAGATGTCCTGTAGTCGTTATTACTGCTTTTTGTTGTCTACCAGCACCGCCAGCAAAATCACCACCGCTTTGACGATCATCTGGTAATAGGAGGAAACACCTAACAAATTCAATCCATTATTAAGGAAGCCAAGAATTAATGCGCCGATCAACGTCCCAACAATGCGACCTTTTCCGCCCGCCAGACTCGTACCGCCCAGAACCACCGCAGCAATAGCATCCAGCTCATAGCCAGTCCCCGCCGTGGGTTGTGCGGAGGAGAGACGCGCCACTTCAATGATCCCGGCCAGCGATGCCAGCAGACCACAAAGAGAATAGACGATGATTTTGATTTTATTGACGTTGATACCAGAAAGACGCGTTGCCGCTTCGTTGCCGCCCAGCGCGTAGATGTAACGCCCCAGACGCGTGTGATGCAGCATGTACCAGGCCGCGAGGAAGACAATCCCCATGATCCAGACTGGCGTCGGTACGCCCAGCGGACGACCAATACCAAACCAGCCAAACAGATCGGCGTTCTCAGTAAAGCCGGTATTCACTGGGCTACCATTGGTATAAACCATGGTCACGCCGCGCAGTAAAAGCATCATAACCAGCGTAGCGATAAACGCCTGGACGCGACCTTTCGCTACAATCACCCCAGTTACCGCACCAATTGCGGCACCTAACGCGAGAGCGGCAGCGACAGCCACCAGCGCATTGACTTCAATGCCGACGATAGATGCAGCAACTGCGCCGGTCAGCGCCAACAGAGAACCTACCGACAAGTCGATACCCGACGTCAGGATCACCAGCGTCATCCCGACCGCCATAATGGCGTTCACCGAGGTTTGCTGAAGAATATTGAATAAGTTATTGATGGTGAAAAAGTTCGGGCTTAACGTCGAGACAATCGCGATCAGCACCAGCAGAGCGATAAGCGATTTCTGCTCCATCAGCCACGCTTTCGTGAAATAACGGCGACCAGAGACAGTCTGGGTTGTCATTTTTTTACTCCTGATTCACGCGATTAAGCTTGCCCACAGCGGCAGCCATTAACACTTCCTGGGTGGCCTGCTCACGAGTAAATTCCCCGCTGAGATGCCCTTCATGCATGACGATGATGCGATCGCTCATGCCTAATACTTCTGGCATCTCCGATGACACCAGAATGATGCTCAAGCCATCGGCTTTGAACTGGTTAATCAGTTGATAGATCTCTTTTTTCGCGCCGACATCTACGCCACGGGTAGGCTCATCGAGGATCAACACTTTAGGGCGTGTCATCAGACCACGGGCAATCGCTACTTTTTGCTGATTGCCACCGGAAAGCAGACCAATTGCCTGTTCCATCGATGGCGTTTTCACATTAAACAGACGAATGAAATCACTCACAGCCTGCTGTTCATCGGCATGCTTCAAACTGCCGCCAGCGCGGCTGAAGTAGCGCAGCGCGGTCAGCGACATGTTCTCTTTTACTGACATGCCCAGCACTAAACCGTCACGTTTACGGTCTTCGGAGATATACACAATGCCGTTTGCCAGGCCATCCTGCGGCGAACGGGTAACGACTTCATGCCCATCCAGGGTGACGTAACCGCTTGTGCGCGGCAGTGCGCCGTAGAGCACTTTCATCAGTTCGGTACGCCCAGCGCCCATCAAACCAGAGACGCCAAGAATTTCGCCTTTGCGTAAAGTAAAAGAGACATCGTTAACGCCAGGTCCGCAGAGATTATCGACTTTCAGGCGGATATCTCCCGGCGCTTTGTCCAGGTGCGGATATTGATCTTCCAGCTTGCGGCCCACCATCATCTCAATCAGAGAATCTTCGGTCAGTGATGCCACTTCACGCTCAGCAATAAATTGTCCGTCACGAAAAACGGTAACGTCATCGCAAATCTCGAAGATTTCTTTCATGCGGTGGGAGATATAGACAATACCGCGGCCTTGCGATTTCAGCTCGCGGATGACGCGGAACAAGGATTCGGTTTCGGTATCGGTCAGCGCATCGGTCGGTTCATCCATAATGATGACTTTCGACTCAAAGCTCAGCACTTTGGCGATTTCAACCATTTGCTGGTCACCGATGGAAAGATCACCCACCAGTTTGTCGCTTTTAAAGCGCAGGTTAAGTTTAGCCAGCAATTTATCCGCTTCGGCATACATGGTTTTCCAGTCAATTTTGCCAAAGCGATTAACAAACTCACGACCGAGGAAAATGTTTTCGGCAATGGTTAACTGCGGGATCAGGTTCAGTTCCTGGTGGATAATCCCAATCCCGGCTTCCTGGGAAGATTTCGGCCCGGTAAATGTCGTTTCTTTCCCCAACCATAAAAGCGTACCGGCATCGCGAGTATAGATACCAGTAAGCACTTTCATCATGGTGGATTTACCCGCGCCGTTTTCGCCCACCAGCGCCATCACGCGGCCCGGATAGACATTTAACGCTGCGCCCGAGAGGGCTTTTACGCCCGGAAAGGCTTTATCGATGCCTTTAAGCTGAAGTAATGCTTCCATGACGGCCTCAGAACGTCACGCCAGCACAGAGAATGATATTCGCATACGGAGAACATTCTCCGCTGCGAATTACCGCCTGACTTTCTGCGGTTTGTTGTTTGAATTGTTCATGCGTGGTGTAACGAATTTCAATGGTGTTTCCCTGGTGTTGTTGCAGCTGCTCAAGGTGAGTGAGCAACGTTTCGTGGAGTTGCGGATTATGTTGTTTGATCTCTTCCGCGATAATGACAGCCTCGACCTGCATTTCATTTGTGACGACGCCCAGCACCTGCATAAAAGAAGGTACACCCTGGGTTAATGCCATATCGATACGCGTTGTACTTTTGGGGATGGGTAAACCAGCATCACACACCACCAGCGTATCGGTATGTCCCAGTCGGGAGATCACCGATGAAATATCAGAATTAAGAACGGTGCCTTTTTTCATTTTTTTCTCCATCAGCGAAACGTTTCGCTGACCCGCAGTTTAATCCTGACTGAGTTGGGAAAACCATCGTGACGTTACGGAAATGTGATCAACCTCGAAACGTTTTACATGGTGATTAACCATGAAAACAAAAACGCCCCCTTATGGAGAAAGGAGGCGTCTGGCGTTAGATTTCGACCTGAGTACCCAGTTCGATAACTCTGTTTGGCGGGATTTCAAATTGATCCGGTGCCCGCAGCGCATTACGTTGCAGCAGCAAGTACAGCTTGCCGCGCAGACGCAAATACCACGGGCGTTTGCCGAGGATCAACGACTCATGCGACATAAAGAAGGAGGTTTCCATCATCCGGCAGCTTAATCCTTCCAGACCGCAGCGGTGGAAAACTTCTTCCACGTTTGGCGTTTCTCGCCAACCATAACTTGCCACCACGCGCCAGAAAGTGGGCGACAGTTGTTCAATCTGTACCCGACGGACGTTATGGACATATGGCGCGTCTTCGGTGCGCAGAGTTAACAGAATCACCCGCTCATGCAATACCTTGTTATGTTTAAGGTTATGCATCAGCGCAAAGGGAATGACGTTGATTGCACGCGACATATACACCGCGGTCCCAGGCACGCGAACGGGCGGTGATTTCTCCAGCGAAGCAATCATCGCTTCCAGAGAGTTACCATGTTCATGCATCCGCCGCAGCAAGCGGAAACGCTCGCTCTTCCAGGTGGTCATCACGATAAACATCACCGTACCGAGGCTCAATGGCAACCAGCCGCCGGAGAGCAGTTTATCGAGGTTAGCGGTGAACAAGGGAATATCGACACAAAGGAAAGCAATCAGGATCAGCGCAACAAAATACTTATTCCAGTGCCAGTTCTGACGTGCCACGGTAGTCGAGAGAATAGACGTCAGCACCATGGTTCCGGTCACCGCAATCCCGTACGCCGCCGCCAGGTTGCTGGAGTGCTCAAAGCTGACAATCACAATCACGACCGCGACATAGAGCATCCAGTTCACAAAGGGAATATAGATTTGCCCTGACTCCATTTCGGAGGTGTGAATAATGCGCATCGGCGACAAATATCCCAGACGTACCGCCTGACGCGTCAATGAGAAGACGCCAGAGATAACCGCCTGCGAGGCAATTACCGTCGCCAGTGCGGCGATGATCAGCAGCGGGATCAGCGCCCAGTCCGGTGCCAACAGGAAGAACGGGTTCTTAATCGCTTCCGGATTCTTTAACAACAGCGCTCCCTGGCCGAAGTAATTAAGGGTTAAGGAAGGCAATACGACGGTGAACCACGCCAGACGAATAGGGAACTTACCAAAGTGCCCCATATCAGCATACAGCGCCTCGACCCCCGTAATCGACAGCACCACTGCCCCTAATGCAATAAAAGAAACCGTTTTGTATTCAAGGAAGAAATGCACCGCCCACATCGGATTCAGTGCATGCAGCACTTCCGGGTTAGCAATAATGCTACGTAACCCCAGCCCTGCCAGAATCAAAAACCAGGTCAGCATGATCGGCGCAAACAGCTTACCGACCATAGCTGTGCCATGTTTTTGAATCATGAATAATAATGTGAGAACGATAATTGAGAGGGGAACTATCCAGGTATCCAGCTGCGGGGCGACGATTTCCAGACCTTCAATGGCGGACATCACCGAAATAGCGGGAGTAATGACGACTTCACCATAGAAAAAGCTGCCGCCGATTAGCCCCATAATCACCAGCATTGATGTGGTTCGCGCCGACGTATTACGCCCGGCAAGCGACATCAACGTCAGGATCCCCCCTTCACCGGCGTTATCTGCCCGCATCACGAAGGTGAGATATTTAATGGAAACCACAAAGATTAGCAGCCAGAAGATCAGCGATAAAAAGCCAAACACGGCATCGCGTTCAACGCCAAAACCAAACTGGCCGGACAAACATTCACGAAGTGTATATAACGGGCTGGTACCAATATCGCCGTAGACAACTCCAATCGCCGCGAGGGTAATCGCGGGCAATGATTGCTTATTATCAGTGCTCATAGACTAGTCTTTCGTTGAAATATGAAATGTGTGCTTAGTCCCTTGGCCCACAAAAAAGCGCACAGTATGCACGATTAACGGCAAAATCGTACTCCTAAATGCGGCCACATTAACCTGGCTCAAAGAAAAATACCCCTCCTTTGAGACTATTTTAGCCACCAGCAAGAAACGTCTATACTCGCAATTTACGCAGAACTTTTGATGAAAGGACGCCACTTCATTATGGCTCACCCTCATTTATTAGCGGAAAGAATTTCCCGCCTGAGCAGTTCGTTGGAAAAGGGGCTTTATGAACGTAGCCACGCCATCCGCTTGTGTTTATTAGCGGCATTAAGTGGTGAAAGTGTGTTCCTCCTTGGCCCGCCAGGTATTGCCAAAAGTTTGATCGCCCGGCGCTTAAAATTCGCCTTTCAGAATGCCCGCGCGTTTGAATATCTGATGACCCGCTTCTCCACGCCGGAAGAAGTTTTTGGTCCCCTTTCTATTCAGGCGCTAAAAGATGAAGGGCGCTATGAACGTTTAACCAGCGGTTACCTGCCGGAAGCTGAAATCGTCTTTCTGGATGAGATCTGGAAAGCGGGTCCGGCAATTCTTAATACCTTGCTCACCGCCATTAACGAGCGCCAGTTCCGCAACGGCGCACTCGTAGAAAAAATCCCGATGCGTCTGCTGGTGGCGGCCTCCAACGAGCTGCCGGAAGCAGACAGCAGTCTGGAAGCGTTATATGACCGCATGCTGATTCGTCTGTGGTTAGATAAAGTGCAGGATAAAGCGAATTTCCGCTCCATGCTGACCAGTCAACAGGATGAAAATGACAATCCGGTTCCTGCCTCCTTGCAGATCACAGATGAAGAATATGAACGCTGGCAGAAAGAGATTGGTGAAATTACGCTGCCCGATCATGTATTTGAGCTGATTTTTATGCTGCGCCAGCAACTGGATAAATTACCGGATGCGCCTTATGTCTCGGATCGTCGCTGGAAAAAAGCGATCCGCTTATTGCAGGCCAGCGCCTTTTTTAGCAGTCGCAGCGCTGTTGCCCCGGTTGATCTCATTTTGCTGAAAGATTGCCTGTGGTATGACGCGCAAAGCCTGAATTTGATACAACAACAAATTGATGTATTGATGACCGGTCACGCCTGGCAACAGCAAGGGATGTTGACCCGCCTGGGCGCGATTGTGCAACGTCACCTGCAACTTCAGCAGCAACAAAGCGATAAAACAGCCTTAACGGTAATTCGTCTGGGCGGCATTTTTAGCCGTCGTCAGCAGTATCAACTCCCTGTTAACGTTACTGCTTCCACTCTGACTCTGCTGCTGCAAAAACCGTTAAAACTGCATGATATGGAAGTGGTTCATATCTCCTTTGAGCGTAGCGCGCTGGAACAGTGGCTGAGTAAAGGTGGTGAGATTCGCGGCAAACTGAACGGTATCGGCTTTGCCCAGAAACTGAATCTGGAAGTCGATAGCGCCCAACATCTTGTTGTACGCGATGTGAGTTTACAAGGCAGTACGCTAGCACTTCCCGGTTCATCGGCTGAAGGTCTGCCCAGCGAAATAAAACAACAACTGGAAGAGCTTGAAAGCGACTGGCGTAAGCAACACGTTTTATTCAGCGAACAGCAAAAATGTCTGTTTATCCCTGGCGACTGGTTAGGTCGCATTGAAGCCAGCCTACAGGATGTCGGCGCACAGATTCGCCAGGCACAACAATGCTAACGCTGGATACGCTTAATGTGATGCTGGCCGTCAGCGAAGAGGGATTGATCGAAGAGATGATCATCGCGCTGCTGGCCTCACCGCAGCTGGCAGTCTTCTTTGAAAAATTCCCTCGACTGAAGGCGGCAATCACTGATGATGTTCCCCGCTGGCGTGAGGCGCTGCGCAGTCGGCTGAAAGATGCCCGAGTCCCGCCGGAACTCACCGAAGAGGTGATGTGCTATCAGCAAAGCCAGCTCCTCTCCACGCCGCAGTTTATTGTGCAGCTACCACAAATCCTGGACTTACTGCATCGTCTGAATTCCCCATGGGCAGAACAAGCCCGACAGTTGGTTGATGCTAACAGTACGATCACTTCAGCGTTACACACGCTTTTTCTCCAGCGCTGGCGTTTAAGCCTGATCGTGCAAGCAACGACGTTAAATCAGCAGCTATTAGAAGAAGAACGCGAACAACTGTTGAGTGAAGTTCAGGAACGCATGACGCTGAGCGGGCAACTTGAACCGATTCTCGCAGATAACAATACCGCAGCTGGTCGTCTGTGGGATATGAGCGCCGGTCAGCTTAAACGTAGCGACTATCAGTTGATTGTGAAATACGGTGAATTTCTTAACGAACAGCCGGAACTGAAACGTCTGGCAGAACAGCTGGGGCGTTCCCGGGAAGCCAAATCAATACCGCGCAACGATGCGCAGATGGAAACCTTCCGCACCATGGTGCGCGAACCGGCGACAGTTCCTGAGCAGGTTGATGGTCTGCAGCAAAGCGATGATATTTTACGTCTCTTGCCGCCAGAACTGGCGACACTAGGGATAACGGAACTGGAGTATGAGTTTTACCGTCGGCTGGTGGAAAAACAGTTGCTCACCTATCGCCTGCACGGTGAGTCGTGGCGTGAAAAAGTGATCGAACGCCCAGTGGTGCATAAAGATTACGACGAACAGCCGCGCGGACCGTTTATTATCTGCGTGGATACTTCCGGCTCAATGGGCGGCTTTAATGAACAGTGTGCGAAAGCGTTCTGCCTGGCCTTGATGCGCATAGCCCTCGCTGAAAACCGGCGCTGCTATATTATGCTATTTTCCACCGAGATCGTCCGTTATGAGCTTTCAGGCCCACAAGGTATTGAGCAAGCGATCCGCTTTTTAAGTCAGCAGTTTCGTGGCGGCACCGATCTTGCCAGTTGTTTTCGCGCCATTATGGAACGCTTGCAAAGCAGGGAATGGTTTGATGCCGATGCGGTGGTGATTTCTGATTTTATCGCCCAGCGGTTGCCTGACGACGTGACGAGTAAAGTGAAAGAGTTGCAGCGGGTACATCAGCATCGCTTTCATGCCGTGGCGATGTCGGCACACGGCAAACCCGGCATCATGCGCATTTTCGATCATATCTGGCGCTTTGATACCGGGATGCGAAGCCGCCTGCTCAGACGCTGGCGGCGATAAATTATTACAGCAGAGAAGGGATGCTCTCGCGAACAGCTGCCGGCCATACACCACACTGAACCTGGCCGATATGCGGCAGTTGCAGCAGCAGCATGGTCAAACGAGACTGCCCGATACCGCCGCCGATGGTCTGCGGCATTTCACCGCGCAGCAGCGCCTGATGCCACTCCAGCTCCAGGCGATCTTCGTCACCGGTCAGCGCCAGCTGATGCTTCAGCGTGTCGGCATCCACGCGGATCCCCATGGAAGAAAGCTCAAACGCATCTTCCAGTACCGGGTTCCACACCAGAATATCGCCGTTCAGACCCGCATGGCCCAGCTCTGACGGGGTGCTCCAGTCATCATAATCCGGTGCGCGCACGTCGTGACGATGACCATCACTCAACTTGCCGCCAATCCCGACGAGGAATACCGCGCCAAGATCTTTCGCAATCGCCCGCTCACGCCCTTTGGCATCGAGATCCGGATAACGAGACAGTAACTCCTGGCTGTGTACGAAGTGGATCTGATCCGGCAGGAACGGTGCCAGGCCAAACTCTTCGCTAACCGCAGCTTCGGTTGCTTTAATTCCCGCCCAGATCGCCTCTACCGTGCTTTTCAGAGTCGAGAATTGACGCTCGCCGTCGCCCATTACGCGTTCCCAGTCCCACTGGTCTACATAGACCGAGTGCAACGGGGAAAGACGGTCTTCATCGGGGCGAAGGGCTTTCATGTGCGTGTACAGCCCTTCGCCCGCGCTGAAGTCGTGTTGCCCTAAGGTCTGACGTTTCCACTTCGCCAGTGAATGAACCACTTCGAACTGGGCATCAGGCAGAGCTTTCACTTTTACCTGCACCGCTTTTTCACAGCCCGACAAGTTATCCTGCGTGCCATCCCCCACACGGCTAAGAATCGGCGCCTGGACTTCGATCAGCCCCAGACGTTCTTCCAGTTGACGAGAAAAGTGAGATTTCACGAAGCTAATTTGACGTTGTTTGGCAATGTAAGCGGTTTTCATTTTTGATACTCCTGCGTCCTGTTGCTTATGATTAAGCAACAAAAACCGACACACATGCAATAATCATTCAATAAAAAGCCTCGCGTACTTTTGATTCATTAAAAAAGAAGGCTAAAATAGAATGAATCATCAATCCACATAAGAAAATCCTATGGAAAATTATCTGATCGACAATCTGGACCGAGGCATCCTGGAAGCATTAATGGGCAATGCGCGCACCGCTTACGCCGAACTGGCGAAACAATTTGGCGTCAGTCCGGGGACGATTCACGTTCGAGTAGAGAAAATGAAGCAGGCGGGGATCATTACCGGGGCGCGTATTGATGTCAGCCCGAAGCAGCTTGGTTATGACGTAGGCTGCTTTATCGGCATTATATTAAAGAGCGCCAAAGACTATCCTTCCGCGCTGGCAAAGCTGGAAAGCCTCGATGAAGTCACTGAAGCCTATTACACAACCGGCCACTACAGCATCTTTATAAAAGTGATGTGCCGTTCGATCGATGCTCTCCAGCATGTACTTATCAACAAGATCCAAACAATTGATGAAATTCAGTCCACCGAGACATTGATCGTCCTGCAGAACCCGATCATGCGTACCATCAAGCCCTGATCGGCTTTTTTAATCCCATACTTTTCCACAGGTAGATCCCAACGCGTTCACAGCGTACAATACGCCACTCTTAATAAAGGTGGCGGTTTATGGCAGATATCACTCTTATCAGCGGCAGCACCCTCGGCGGTGCCGAATATGTAGCAGAACACCTGGCTGAAAAGCTGGAAGAGGCGGGTTTTACCACCGAAACGCTGCACGGTCCGCTGTTGGAAGATTTATCTGCCTCGGGGATCTGGCTGGTTATCAGCTCAACCCACGGTGCCGGTGATATTCCGGACAACCTTTCTCCTTTCTATGAAGCATTGCAGGAACAGAAGCCCGATCTTTCTGCGGTCCGCTTTGGCGCAATCGGTATTGGTAGTCGTGAATATGACACCTTTTGTGGGGCTATCGATAAACTCGAGGCAGAACTCAAAAATTCCGGTGCAAAACAGACAGGCGAAACACTGAAGATCAACATTCTTGATCACGACATTCCGGAAGATCCGGCAGAAGAATGGCTGGGATCGTGGATTAATTTACTCAAATAAGTATACAGATCGTGCGATCTACTGTGGATAACTCTGTCAGGAAGCTTGGATCAAACGGTAGTTATCCAAAGAACAACTGTTGTTCAGTTTTTGAGTTGTGTATAACCCCTCATTCTGATCCCAGCTTATACGGTCCAGGATCACCGATCATTCACAGTTAATGATCCTTTCCAGGTTGTTGATCTTAAAAGCCGGATCCTTGTTATCCACAGGGCAGTGCGATCCTAATAAGAGATCACAATAGAACAGATCTCTAAATATATAGATCTTCTTTTTAATACCCAGGATCCCAGGTCTTTCTCAAGCCGACAAAGTTGAGTAGAATCCACGGCCCGGGCTTCAATCCATTTTCATACCGCGTTATGCGAGGCAATCACCATGTTTTATCCGGATCCTTTTGACGTCATCATCATTGGCGGGGGTCATGCAGGCACCGAGGCCGCGATGGCCGCGGCGCGTATGGGTCAACAGACTTTGCTTTTGACACACAATATCGACACTCTGGGGCAGATGAGCTGCAACCCGGCGATCGGCGGTATTGGGAAGGGACATCTGGTAAAAGAAGTGGATGCACTCGGCGGTCTGATGGCGAAAGCGATCGATCAGGCGGGTATCCAGTTTAGGATACTAAACGCAAGCAAGGGACCGGCGGTTCGCGCTACCCGAGCTCAGGCAGATCGTGTGCTCTACCGTCAGGCGGTACGTACGGCGCTGGAGAACCAACCGAACCTGATGATCTTCCAGCAGGCGGTTGAAGATCTTATTGTCGAAAACGATCGCGTGGTCGGTGCCGTTACCCAAATGGGACTGAAGTTCCGTGCCAAAGCTGTCGTGCTCACCGTTGGGACGTTCCTCGACGGTAAAATTCATATCGGTCTGGATAATTACAGCGGTGGCCGTGCTGGTGATCCGCCGTCCATTCCGCTTTCTCGCCGTTTGCGTGAACTGCCGCTGCGCGTTGGTCGTCTGAAAACCGGGACACCACCGCGTATTGATGCTCGAACCATCGACTTTAGCGTACTGGCGCAACAGCATGGCGATAACCCAATGCCGGTATTCTCGTTTATGGGCAATGCGTCCCAGCATCCCCAGCAGGTGCCGTGTTATATCACTCATACCAACGAGAAAACCCATGATGTGATCCGCAGTAACCTCGATCGTAGCCCAATGTACGCAGGGGTGATCGAAGGTGTCGGCCCACGCTACTGCCCGTCGATCGAAGACAAAGTCATGCGCTTTGCCGACAGAAATCAGCATCAGATCTTCCTTGAACCGGAAGGGCTGACCTCTAACGAAATTTATCCGAACGGTATCTCCACCAGCCTGCCGTTCGATGTGCAGATGCAAATCGTCCGCTCCATGCAGGGGATGGAAAACGCGAAGATCGTGCGTCCGGGTTATGCCATTGAGTATGACTTCTTCGATCCACGCGACCTGAAACCGACGCTGGAGAGCAAGTTTATCCAGGGGCTGTTCTTTGCTGGTCAGATTAACGGCACTACCGGTTACGAAGAAGCCGCTGCGCAAGGTTTGCTGGCTGGTCTTAACGCTGCCCGTCTGTCTGCTGACAAAGAAGGTTGGGCTCCAGCGCGTTCTCAGGCATATCTCGGCGTACTGGTTGATGACCTGTGCACTTTAGGAACCAAAGAACCGTATCGTATGTTTACCTCGCGCGCAGAATATCGTCTGATGCTGCGCGAAGATAATGCGGATCTGCGTTTGACTGAAATCGGTCGCGAACTGGGCCTGGTGGATGACGAACGTTGGGCGCGCTTTAACGAGAAACTTGAGAATATCGAGCGTGAGCGTCAGCGTCTGAAATCGACCTGGGTAACCCCGTCGGCGGAAGCTGCAGCCGAAGTGAATGCTCACCTGACTGCGCCGCTTTCCCGTGAAGCCAGTGGTGAAGATCTGCTACGTCGTCCTGAAATGACTTATGAAAAATTAACCACGCTGACACCGTTTGCCCCTGCGTTGACAGATGAACAGGCTGCGGAACAGGTTGAGATTCAGGTTAAATACGAAGGTTATATCGCGCGCCAGCAAGATGAGATCGAAAAGCAGCTGCGTAACGAGAATACCCTGCTACCAGCGACGCTGGATTACCGCCAGGTATCCGGTCTTTCTAACGAAGTGATCGCTAAACTTAACGATCACAAACCGGCCTCTATTGGCCAGGCTTCGCGTATTTCTGGCGTCACGCCTGCGGCTATCTCCATTCTGCTGGTGTGGCTGAAAAAACAGGGTATGCTGCGTCGTAGCGCATAACGCATTAAAAATGCCTGGTAAGCACCCGCTTACCAGGCAACGCATCAAGAACAGGTAATCACCGTGCTCAACAAACTCTCCTTACTGCTGAAAGACGCAGGTATTTCGCTTACCGATCACCAGAAAAACCAGCTTATTGCCTACGTGAATATGCTGCATAAATGGAATAAAGCGTACAACCTGACTTCGGTTCGCGATCCTAATGAGATGCTGGTACGCCATATTCTCGATAGCATTGTGGTGGCACCGTATCTGCAAGGTGAACGGTTTATCGATGTCGGCACCGGACCGGGACTGCCTGGCATTCCACTCTCTATCGTGCGTCCTGAAGCCCATTTCACGTTGTTGGATAGCCTTGGTAAACGCGTGCGTTTCCTTCGTCAGGTGCAACATGAGCTTAAACTGGAGAATATTGAGCCAGTACAGAGCAGGGTAGAAGAGTTTCCGTCAGAGCCGCCATTTGATGGCGTAATTAGCCGCGCTTTTGCCTCTCTGAACGATATGGTGAGCTGGTGCCACCATCTTCCTGGTGAGCAAGGCCGTTTCTACGCGCTGAAAGGGCAAATGCCGGAAGATGAAATTGCTTTGTTGCCCGAAGAATATCAGGTCGAATCAGTGGTTAAACTTCAGGTTCCAGCCCTGGATGGCGAACGTCATCTGGTGGTGATTAAAGCAAATAAAATTTAATTTTTATCAAAAAAATCATAAAAAATTGACCGGTTAGACTGTTAACAACAACCAGGTTTTCTACTGATATAACTGGTTACATTTAACGCCACATTCACTCTTTTGTATCAACAAGATAACGTGGCTTTTTTTGGTAAGCAGAAAATAAGTCATAAGTGAAAATATCAGTCTGCTAAAAATCGGCGCTAAGAATCATCATTGACTGTTAAAACATTATTAAAAATGTCAATAGGTGGTTTTTGTTATGTAAATGTCATTTATTAAAACAGTATCTGTTTTTAGACTGAAATATCATAAACTTGCAAAGGCATCATTTGCCAAGTAAATAAATATGCTGTGCGCGAACATGCGCAATATGTGATCTGAAGCACGCTTTATCACCAGTGTTTACGCGTTATTTACAGTTTTTCATGATCGAACAGGGTTTGCAGAAAAGTCGCAATTGTATGCACTGGAAAAATATTTAAACATTTATTCACCTTTTGGCTACTTATTGTTTGAAATCACGGGGGCGCACCGTATAATTTGACCGCTTTTTGATGCTTGACTCTAAGCCTTAAAGAAAGTTTTATACGACACGCGGCATACCTCGAAGGGAGCAGGAGTGAAAAACGTGATGTCTGTGTCGCTCGTGAGTCGAAACGTTGCTCGGAAGCTTCTGCTCGTTCAGTTACTGGTGGTGATAGCAAGTGGATTGCTGTTCAGCCTCAAAGACCCCTTCTGGGGCGTCTCTGCAATAAGCGGGGGCCTGGCAGTCTTTCTGCCTAACGTTTTATTTATGATATTTGCCTGGCGTCACCAGGCGCATACACCAGCGAAAGGCCGGGTGGCCTGGACATTCGCATTTGGCGAAGCTTTCAAAGTTCTGGCGATGTTGGTGTTACTGGTGGTGGCGTTGGCGGTTTTAAAGGCGGTATTCTTGCCGCTGATCGTTACGTGGGTTTTGGTGCTGGTGGTTCAGATACTGGCACCGGCTGTAATTAACAACAAAGGGTAAAAGGCATCATGGCTTCAGAAAATATGACGCCGCAGGATTACATAGGACACCACCTGAATAACCTTCAGCTGGACCTGCGTACATTCTCGCTGGTGGATCCACATAACCCCCCAGCCACCTTCTGGACAATCAATATTGACTCCATGTTCTTCTCGGTGGTGCTGGGTCTGTTGTTCCTGGTTTTATTCCGTAGCGTAGCCAAAAAGGCGACCAGCGGTGTGCCAGGTAAGTTTCAGACCGCGATTGAGCTGGTGATCGGCTTTGTTAATGGTAGCGTGAAAGACATGTACCATGGCAAAAGCAAGCTGATTGCTCCGCTGGCCCTGACGATCTTCGTCTGGGTATTCCTGATGAACCTGATGGATTTACTGCCTATCGACCTGCTGCCGTACATTGCTGAACATGTACTGGGTCTGCCTGCACTGCGTGTGGTTCCGTCTGCGGACGTGAACGTAACGCTGTCTATGGCACTGGGTGTATTTATCCTGATTCTGTTCTACAGCATCAAAATGAAAGGCATCGGCGGCTTCACGAAAGAGTTGACGCTGCAGCCGTTCAATCACTGGGCGTTCATTCCTGTCAACTTAATCCTTGAAGGGGTAAGCCTGCTGTCCAAACCAGTTTCACTCGGTTTGCGACTGTTCGGTAACATGTATGCCGGTGAGCTGATTTTCATTCTGATTGCTGGTCTGTTGCCGTGGTGGTCACAGTGGATCCTGAATGTGCCGTGGGCCATTTTCCACATCCTGATCATTACGCTGCAAGCCTTCATCTTCATGGTTCTGACGATCGTCTATCTGTCGATGGCGTCTGAAGAACATTAATTTACCAACACTACTACGTTTTAACTGAAACAAACTGGAGACTGTCATGGAAAACCTGAATATGGATCTGCTGTACATGGCTGCCGCTGTGATGATGGGTCTGGCGGCAATCGGTGCTGCGATCGGTATCGGCATCCTCGGGGGTAAATTCCTGGAAGGCGCAGCGCGTCAACCTGATCTGATTCCTCTGCTGCGTACTCAGTTCTTTATCGTTATGGGTCTGGTGGATGCTATCCCGATGATCGCTGTAGGTCTGGGTCTGTACGTGATGTTCGCTGTCGCGTAGTAAGCGTTGCTTTTATTTAAAGAGCAATATCAGAACGTTAACTAAATAGAGGCATTGTGCTGTGAATCTTAACGCAACAATCCTCGGCCAGGCCATCGCGTTTGTCCTGTTCGTTCTGTTCTGCATGAAGTACGTATGGCCGCCATTAATGGCAGCCATCGAAAAACGTCAAAAAGAAATTGCTGACGGCCTTGCTTCCGCAGAACGAGCACATAAGGACCTTGACCTTGCAAAGGCCAGCGCGACCGACCAGCTGAAAAAAGCGAAAGCGGAAGCCCAGGTAATCATCGAGCAGGCTAACAAACGCCGCTCGCAGATTCTGGACGAAGCGAAAGCTGAGGCAGAACAGGAACGTACTAAAATCGTGGCCCAGGCGCAGGCGGAAATTGAAGCCGAGCGTAAACGTGCCCGTGAAGAGCTGCGTAAGCAAGTTGCTATCCTGGCTGTTGCTGGCGCCGAGAAGATCATCGAACGTTCCGTGGATGAAGCTGCTAACAGCGACATCGTGGATAAACTTGTCGCTGAACTGTAAGGAGGGAGGGGCTGATGTCTGAATTTATTACGGTAGCTCGCCCCTACGCCAAAGCAGCTTTTGACTTTGCCGTCGAACACCAAAGTGTAGAACGCTGGCAGGACATGCTGGCGTTTGCCGCCGAGGTAACCAAAAACGAACAAATGGCAGAGCTTCTCTCTGGCGCGCTTGCGCCAGAAACGCTCGCCGAGTCGTTTATCGCAGTTTGTGGTGAGCAACTGGACGAAAACGGTCAGAACCTGATTCGGGTAATGGCTGAAAATGGTCGTCTTAAGGCGCTCCCGGATGTTCTGGAGCAGTTTATTCACCTGCGTGCCGTGAGTGAGGCTACCACTGAGGTAGACGTCATTTCCGCTGCCGCACTGAGTGAACAACAGCTCGCGAAAATTTCTGCTGCGATGGAAAAACGTCTGTCACGCAAAGTTAAGCTGAATTGCAAAATCGATAAGTCTGTAATGGCAGGCGTTATCATCCGAGCGGGTGATATGGTCATTGATGGCAGCGTACGCGGTCGTCTTGAGCGCCTTGCAGACGTCTTGCAGTCTTAAGGGGACTGGAGCATGCAACTGAATTCCACCGAAATCAGCGAACTGATCAAGCAGCGCATTGCTCAGTTCAATGTTGTGAGTGAAGCTCACAACGAAGGTACTATTGTTTCTGTAAGTGACGGTGTTATCCGCATTCACGGCCTGGCCGATTGTATGCAGGGTGAAATGATCTCCCTGCCGGGTAACCGTTACGCTATCGCACTGAACCTCGAGCGCGACTCTGTAGGTGCGGTTGTTATGGGTCCGTACGCTGACCTTGCCGAAGGCATGAAAGTTAAGTGTACTGGCCGTATCCTGGAAGTTCCGGTTGGCCGTGGCCTGCTGGGCCGTGTGGTTAACACTCTGGGTGCACCAATCGACGGTAAAGGTCCGCTGGATCACGACGGCTTCTCTGCTGTAGAAGCAATCGCTCCGGGCGTTATCGAACGTCAGTCCGTAGATCAGCCGGTACAGACCGGTTATAAAGCTGTTGACTCCATGATCCCAATCGGTCGTGGTCAGCGTGAATTGATCATCGGTGACCGTCAGACCGGTAAAACCGCACTGGCTATCGATGCCATCATCAACCAGCGCGATTCCGGTATCAAATGTATCTATGTCGCTATCGGCCAGAAAGCGTCCACCATTTCTAACGTGGTACGTAAACTGGAAGAGCACGGCGCACTGGCTAACACCATCGTTGTGGTAGCAACCGCGTCTGAATCCGCAGCACTGCAATACCTGGCACCGTACGCTGGTTGCGCAATGGGTGAATACTTCCGTGACCGCGGTGAAGATGCGCTGATCATTTACGATGACCTGTCTAAACAGGCTGTTGCTTACCGTCAGATTTCCCTGCTGCTCCGTCGTCCGCCAGGACGTGAAGCATTTCCGGGCGACGTATTCTACCTCCACTCTCGTCTGCTGGAGCGTGCTGCGCGTGTTAACGCCGAATACGTTGAAGCTTTCACCAAAGGTGAAGTGAAAGGGAAAACCGGTTCTCTGACTGCGCTGCCGATTATCGAAACTCAGGCGGGTGACGTTTCTGCGTTCGTTCCGACCAACGTAATCTCCATTACCGATGGTCAGATCTTCCTGGAAACCAACCTGTTCAACGCCGGTATTCGTCCTGCTGTTAACCCGGGTATTTCCGTATCCCGTGTTGGTGGTGCAGCACAGACCAAGATCATGAAAAAACTGTCCGGTGGTATCCGTACCGCTCTGGCACAGTATCGTGAACTGGCAGCGTTCTCTCAGTTTGCATCCGACCTTGACGATGCAACACGTAAGCAGCTTGACCACGGTCAGAAAGTGACCGAACTGCTGAAGCAGAAACAGTATGCGCCGATGTCTGTTGCGCAACAGTCTCTGGTTCTGTTCGCAGCAGAACGTGGTTACCTGGCGGATGTTGAACTGTCGAAAATCGGCAGCTTCGAAGCCGCTCTGCTGGCTTACGTCGACCGTGATCACGCTCCGTTGATGCAAGAGATCAACCAGACCGGTGGCTACAACGACGAAATCGAAGGCAAGCTGAAAGGCATCCTCGATTCCTTCAAAGCAACCCAATCCTGGTAACGTCTGGCGGCTTGCCTTAGGGCAGGCCGCAAGGCATTGAGGAGAAGCTCATGGCCGGCGCAAAAGAGATACGTAGTAAGATCGCAAGCGTCCAGAACACGCAAAAGATCACTAAAGCGATGGAGATGGTCGCCGCTTCCAAAATGCGTAAATCGCAGGATCGCATGGCGGCCAGCCGTCCTTATGCAGAAACCATGCGCAAAGTGATTGGTCACCTTGCACACGGTAATCTGGAATATAAGCACCCTTACCTGGAAGACCGCGACGTTAAACGCGTGGGCTACCTGGTGGTGTCGACCGACCGTGGTTTGTGCGGTGGTTTGAACATTAACCTGTTCAAAAAACTGCTGGCGGAAATGAAGACCTGGACCGACAAAGGCGTTCAATGCGACCTCGCAATGATCGGCTCGAAAGGCGTGTCGTTCTTCAACTCCGTGGGCGGCAATGTTGTTGCCCAGGTCACCGGCATGGGGGATAACCCTTCCCTGTCCGAACTGATCGGTCCGGTAAAAGTGATGTTGCAGGCCTACGACGAAGGCCGTCTGGACAAGCTTTACATTGTCAGCAACAAATTTATTAACACCATGTCTCAGGTTCCGACCATCAGCCAGCTGCTGCCGTTACCGGCATCAGATGATGATGATCTGAAACATAAATCCTGGGATTACCTGTACGAACCCGATCCGAAGGCGTTGCTGGATACCCTGCTGCGTCGTTATGTCGAATCTCAGGTTTATCAGGGCGTGGTTGAAAACCTGGCCAGCGAGCAGGCCGCCCGTATGGTGGCGATGAAAGCCGCGACCGACAATGGCGGCAGCCTGATTAAAGAGCTGCAGTTGGTATACAACAAAGCTCGTCAGGCCAGCATTACTCAGGAACTCACCGAGATCGTCTCGGGGGCCGCCGCGGTTTAAACAGGTTATTTCGTAGAGGATTTAAGATGGCTACTGGAAAGATTGTCCAGGTAATCGGCGCCGTAGTTGACGTCGAATTCCCTCAGGATGCCGTACCGCGCGTGTACGATGCTCTTGAGGTGCAAAATGGTAATGAGCGTCTGGTGCTGGAAGTTCAGCAGCAGCTCGGCGGCGGTATCGTGCGTACCATCGCAATGGGTTCCTCCGACGGTCTGCGTCGCGGTCTGGATGTAAAAGACCTCGAACACCCGATCGAAGTCCCGGTAGGTAAAGCGACTCTGGGCCGTATCATGAACGTACTGGGTGAACCGGTCGACATGAAAGGCGAGATCGGTGAAGAAGAGCGTTGGGCGATTCACCGCGCAGCACCTTCCTACGAAGAGCTGTCAAACTCTCAGGAACTGCTGGAAACCGGTATCAAAGTTATCGACCTGATGTGTCCGTTCGCTAAGGGCGGTAAAGTTGGTCTGTTCGGTGGTGCGGGTGTAGGTAAAACCGTAAACATGATGGAGCTTATTCGTAACATCGCGATCGAGCACTCCGGTTACTCTGTGTTTGCGGGCGTAGGTGAACGTACTCGTGAGGGTAACGACTTCTACCACGAAATGACCGACTCCAACGTTATCGACAAAGTATCCCTGGTGTATGGCCAGATGAACGAGCCGCCGGGAAACCGTCTGCGCGTTGCTCTGACCGGTCTGACCATGGCTGAGAAATTCCGTGACGAAGGTCGTGATGTACTGCTGTTCGTCGATAATATCTATCGTTACACCCTGGCCGGTACGGAAGTATCCGCACTGCTGGGCCGTATGCCTTCAGCGGTAGGTTATCAGCCGACCCTGGCGGAAGAGATGGGCGTTCTGCAGGAACGTATCACCTCCACCAAAACCGGTTCTATCACCTCCGTACAGGCGGTATACGTACCTGCGGATGACCTGACTGACCCGTCTCCGGCAACCACCTTTGCGCACCTTGACGCAACCGTGGTACTGAGCCGTCAGATCGCGTCTCTGGGTATCTACCCGGCCGTTGACCCGCTGGACTCCACCAGCCGTCAGCTGGACCCGCTGGTGGTTGGTCAGGAACACTACGACACCGCGCGTGGCGTTCAGTCCATCTTGCAACGTTATCAGGAACTGAAAGACATTATCGCCATCCTGGGTATGGATGAACTGTCTGAAGAAGACAAACTGGTGGTAGCGCGTGCTCGTAAGATCCAGCGCTTCCTGTCCCAGCCGTTCTTCGTGGCAGAGGTATTCACCGGTTCTCCGGGTAAATACGTCTCCCTGAAAGACACCATCCGTGGCTTTAAAGGCATCATGGAAGGCGAATACGATCACCTGCCGGAGCAGGCGTTCTACATGGTCGGTTCCATCGAAGAAGCTGTGGAAAAAGCCAAAAAACTTTAACGCCTTAATCGGAGGGTGATATGGCAATGACTTACCACCTGGACGTCGTCAGCGCAGAGCAACAAATGTTCTCTGGTCTGGTCGAGAAAATCCAGGTAACGGGTAGCGAAGGTGAACTGGGGATCTACCCTGGCCACGCACCGCTGCTCACCGCCATTAAGCCTGGTATGATTCGCATCGTGAAACAGCACGGTCACGAAGAGTTTATCTATCTGTCTGGCGGCATTCTTGAAGTGCAGCCTGGCAACGTGACCGTTCTGGCCGACACCGCAATTCGCGGCCAGGATCTCGACGAAGCGCGAGCCATGGAAGCGAAACGTAAGGCTGAAGAGCACATTAGCAGCTCTCACGGCGACGTAGATTACGCTCAGGCGTCTGCGGAACTGGCCAAAGCGATCGCGCAGCTGCGCGTTATCGAGTTGACCAAAAAAGCGATGTAACACCGGCTTGAAAAGCACAAAAGCCAGTCTGGCAACAGGCTGGCTTTTTTTTACGCGTATTGACCCGTCCTGAAAAGCGTTCACATAGATCCTGATGATATAAAACACCCCTGTTTTCCCGTTTATTCATTGATCGAAATAAGAGCAAAAACATCCACCTGACGCTTAAATGAAGGTACTGCCTTAATTTTCTGCAGACAAAAGGCGTGACGATGGTCGAAAATGGCGCTTTCGTCAGCGGGGATAATCCGTTATTGAACAATTTATCCTCTGTCCATTTCACGATGAAAAAAATGTAGTTTTTTCAAGGTGAAGCGGTTTAAATTCGTTCTCAAATTACAGTCAGGACGCGTATGTTGAATAATGCTATGAGCGTAGTGATCCTTGCCGCAGGCAAAGGCACGCGCATGTATTCCGATCTTCCGAAAGTGCTGCATACCCTTGCCGGGAAAGCGATGGTTCAGCATGTCATTGATGCTGCGAATGAATTAGGCGCAGCGCACGTTCACCTTGTGTACGGTCACGGCGGCGATCTGCTTAAGCAGGCGCTGAAAGACGACAACCTGAACTGGGTGCTTCAGGCAGAACAGCTGGGTACGGGTCATGCGATGCAGCAGGCCGCACCTTTCTTTGCCGATGATGAAGACATTTTAATGCTCTACGGCGACGTGCCGCTGATCTCTGTCGAAACACTCCAGCACCTGCGTGATGCTAAACCGCAAGGTGGCATTGGTCTGCTGACGGTAAAACTGGATGATCCGACCGGTTATGGACGTATCACCCGTGAAAACGGCAAAGTTACCGGCATTGTTGAGCACAAAGATGCCACCGACGAGCAGCGTCAGATTCAGGAGATCAACACCGGCATTCTGATTGCCAACGGCGCAGATATGAAACGCTGGCTGGCGAAGCTGACCAACAATAATGCTCAGGGCGAATACTACATCACCGACATTATTGCGCTGGCGTATCAGGAAGGACGTGAAATCGTCGCCGTTCATCCGCAACGTTTAAGCGAAGTAGAAGGCGTGAATAACCGCCTGCAACTCTCCCGACTGGAGCGCGTTTACCAGTCCGAACAGGCTGAAAAACTGCTGTTAGCAGGCGTTATGCTGCGCGATCCAGCGCGTTTTGATCTGCGCGGTACGCTTACTCACGGGCGCGATGTTGAAATTGATACTAACGTTATCATCGAGGGCAACGTGACTCTCGGTCATCGCGTGAAAATCGGCACCGGTTGCGTGATTAAAAACAGCGTGATTGGCGATGATTGCGAAATCAGTCCATATACCGTCGTGGAAGATGCGAATCTGGCAGCGGCCTGTACTATTGGCCCGTTTGCCCGTCTGCGTCCTGGTGCTGAGTTGCTGGAAGGTGCACACGTCGGTAACTTCGTTGAGATGAAAAAAGCGCGTCTGGGTAAAGGCTCGAAAGCTGGTCATCTGACTTACCTGGGCGATGCGGAAATTGGCGATAACGTTAACATCGGTGCGGGAACCATTACCTGCAACTACGATGGTGCGAATAAATTTAAGACCATTATCGGCGACGATGTGTTTGTCGGTTCCGACACTCAACTGGTGGCCCCGGTAACAGTAGGCAAAGGCGCGACCATTGCTGCGGGTACAACTGTGACGCGTAATGTCGGCGAAAATGCCCTGGCTATCAGCCGTGTGCCGCAGACTCAAAAAGAAGGCTGGCGTCGTCCGATAAAGAAAAAGTAATTCTGGCCGGGTAATCCGGTCATATGGGATGAGGAGATAACATAATCTCCCGCCCACAAGCAGTAACTATAAAAATAACCCCACTCTCTACAAGGCTCGGGGCGCCCGAAAAAACGGGCATACAGGTTGACCGACAACGATATAAATCGGAATCAAAAACTATGTGTGGAATTGTTGGCGCGATCGCGCAACGTGATGTAGCAGAAATCCTTCTTGAAGGTTTACGTCGTCTGGAATATCGCGGATATGACTCTGCCGGCCTGGCCGTGGTGGATGCTGAAGGTCATATGACCCGCCTGCGTCGCCTCGGTAAAGTACAGATGCTGGCTCAGGCAGCGGAAGAACATCCTCTGCATGGCGGCACCGGTATTGCTCACACTCGCTGGGCGACCCACGGTGAACCTTCAGAAGCTAACGCGCATCCGCATGTTTCTGAACACATTGTGGTGGTGCATAACGGCATCATCGAAAACCATGAACCGCTGCGTGAAGAGTTAAAAGCGCGTGGCTATACCTTCGTTTCTGAAACCGACACCGAAGTGATTGCACATTTGGTGAACTGGGAGCTGAAACAAGGCGGTACTCTGCGTGAGGCAGTTCTGCGTGCTATCCCGCAACTGCGTGGTGCGTACGGTACAGTGATCATGGACTCCCGTCATCCGGATACCCTGCTGGCGGCACGTTCTGGTAGTCCGCTGGTGATTGGCCTGGGTATGGGCGAAAACTTTATCGCTTCTGACCAGCTGGCGCTGTTGCCAGTGACTCGTCGCTTTATCTTCCTTGAAGAGGGCGATATTGCGGAAATCACTCGCCGTTCGGTAAACATCTTCGATAAAACTGGCGCGGAAGTAAAACGTCAGGATATCGAATCCAATCTGCAATATGACGCGGGCGATAAAGGTATTTACCGCCACTACATGCAGAAAGAGATCTACGAACAGCCGAACGCGATCAAAAACACCCTTACCGGGCGCATCAGCCACGGTCAGGTTGATTTAAGCGAGCTGGGACCGAACGCCGATGAACTGCTGTCGAAGGTTGAGCATATTCAGATCCTCGCCTGTGGTACTTCTTATAACTCCGGTATGGTTTCCCGCTACTGGTTTGAATCGCTGGCAGGTATTCCGTGCGACGTCGAAATCGCCTCTGAATTCCGCTATCGCAAATCTGCCGTGCGTCGTAACAGCCTGATGATCACCTTGTCACAGTCTGGCGAAACCGCGGATACCCTGGCGGGCCTGCGTCTTTCGAAAGAGCTGGGTTACCTTGGTTCGCTGGCAATCTGTAACGTTCCGGGTTCTTCTCTGGTGCGCGAATCCGATCTGGCGCTGATGACCAACGCCGGTACGGAAATTGGCGTGGCCTCCACCAAAGCATTCACCACCCAGTTAACTGTGCTGTTGATGCTGGTGGCGAAACTGTCTCGCCTGAAAGGTCTGGATGCCTCCATTGAACATGACATCGTGCATGGTCTGCAGGCGCTGCCGAGCCGTATTGAGCAGATGCTGTCTCAGGACAAACGCATTGAAGCGCTGGCAGAAGATTTCTCTGACAAACATCACGCGCTGTTCCTGGGCCGTGGCGATCAGTACCCAATCGCGCTGGAAGGTGCATTGAAGCTGAAAGAGATCTCTTACATTCACGCTGAAGCCTACGCTGCAGGCGAACTGAAACACGGTCCGCTGGCGCTGATTGATGCCGATATGCCGGTTATCGTCGTTGCACCGAACAACGAATTGCTGGAAAAACTGAAATCCAACATTGAAGAAGTTCGCGCGCGTGGCGGTCAGTTGTATGTCTTCGCCGATCAGGATGCGGGTTTTGTGAGCAGTGACAATATGCACATTATTGAGATGCCGCATGTGGAAGAGGTGATTGCACCGATCTTCTACACCGTTCCGCTGCAACTACTGGCTTACCACGTTGCGCTGATCAAAGGCACAGACGTTGACCAACCGCGTAACCTGGCGAAATCGGTTACGGTTGAGTAATAAATGGATGCCCTGCGTAAGCAGGGCATTTTTCTTCCTGTTATGTTTTTAATCAAATATCCTGCCAACTCCATGTGACAAACCGTCATCTTCGGCTACTTTTTCTCTGACACAGAATGAAAATTTTTCTGTCATCTCTTCGTTATTAATATTTGTAATTAACTGAATATCAACGCTTATTTAAATCAGACTAAAGACTTTCTCTCTCTGTCATAAAACTGTCATAAACCTTACATATAACTGTCACCTGTTTGTCCTATTTTGCTTCTCGTAGCCAACAAACAATGCTTTATGAATCCTCCCAGGAGACATTATGAAAGTTATGCGTACCACCGTCGCAACTGTTGTCGCCGCGACCTTATCGATGAGTGCTTTCTCTGTGTTTGCAGAAGCAAGCCTGACAGGTGCAGGTGCAACCTTCCCTGCGCCGGTGTATGCCAAATGGGCTGACACTTACCAGAAAGAAACCGGTAATAAAGTTAACTACCAGGGTATCGGTTCTTCCGGTGGCGTAAAACAGATTATCGCTAACACCGTTGATTTCGGTGCCTCTGACGCGCCGCTGTCTGACGAAAAACTGGCTCAGGAAGGTCTGTTCCAGTTCCCGACCGTGATTGGTGGCGTGGTGCTGGCGGTTAACATTCTGGGGCTGAAGTCTGGTGAGCTGGTGCTGGATGGTAAAACCCTCGGCGACATCTACCTGGGCAAAATCAAAAAGTGGGATGATGAAGCCATCGCCAAATTGAATCCGGGTCTGAAGCTGCCGTCACAGAACATCGCTGTAGTGCGCCGCGCAGATGGCTCCGGGACTTCCTTCGTCTTCACCAGCTACCTGGCGAAAGTGAACGAAGAGTGGAAAAACAACGTTGGTACTGGTTCTACCGTAAAATGGCCGATCGGTCTGGGTGGTAAAGGTAACGACGGTATCGCTGCGTTCGTTCAGCGTCTGCCGGGTGCAATTGGTTACGTTGAATATGCTTATGCGAAGCAAAACAACCTAGCGTACACCAAACTGATCTCCGCTGATGGTAAACCTGTTTTGCCGACTGAAGAAAACTTCGCTAATGCAGCAAAAGGTGCAGACTGGAGCAAAACCTTCGCTCAGGATCTGACCAACCAGAAAGGCGAAGATGCGTGGCCTATTACCTCTACCACGTTCATTCTGATCCACAAAGATCAGAAGAAACCAGAACAAGGCACAGAAGTGCTGAAGTTCTTCGACTGGGCTTACAAAACCGGGGCTAAACAGGCGAACGACCTGGATTACGCCAGCCTGCCGGATAGCGTAGTTGAACAGGTTCGCGCTGCGTGGAAGACCAATATTAAAGACAGTAGCGGCAAGCCGCTGTACTAATAAAACTCCAGGCCGGATAAGGCATTAAACGGCTTATCCGGCATTACAAAATGACTTTGTAAACGCGTTTAACTGAAGAGTAACTTATGGCTGCAACCAAGCCTGCTTTTAACCCACCGGGTAAAAAGGGCGACATAATCTTCAGCGTGCTGGTAAAACTGGCGGCGCTGATTGTGCTATTGATGTTGGGTGGCATTATTGTCTCTCTGATCATCTCATCCTGGCCGAGCATTCAGAAATTTGGTCTGGCTTTCCTGTGGACCAAAGAGTGGGATGCGCCGAACGATATCTACGGGGCGCTGGTGCCGATCTACGGTACGCTGGTGACCTCGTTTATCGCGCTGCTGATCGCCGTCCCGGTGAGTTTTGGTATCGCCCTGTTCCTGACCGAGCTTGCGCCTGGCTGGCTGAAGCGCCCGCTGGGTATCGCCATTGAGCTGCTGGCTGCCATTCCAAGTATCGTTTACGGCATGTGGGGCCTGTTTATCTTTGCGCCGCTGTTCGCCGTTTACTTCCAGGAGCCGGTCGGCAATATCATGTCGAATATCCCGATTGTTGGCGCGCTGTTCTCCGGCCCGGCCTTTGGTATCGGTATCCTCGCGGCAGGCGTGATCCTCGCCATCATGATTATTCCGTACATTGCGGCGGTAATGCGCGATGTATTCGAACAAACCCCGGTGATGATGAAAGAGTCGGCCTACGGTATTGGCTGCACCACCTGGGAAGTTATCTGGCGTATCGTTCTTCCGTTCACCAAAAATGGTGTTATCGGCGGCATTATGTTGGGGCTGGGGCGCGCGCTCGGTGAAACCATGGCGGTGACCTTTATCATCGGTAACACCTACCAGCTCGACAGCGCCTCGCTATACATGCCGGGCAACAGTATCACCTCTGCGCTGGCCAACGAATTTGCGGAAGCAGAGTCGGGTCTGCACGTTGCTGCACTGATGGAACTGGGCCTGATCCTGTTTGTGATTACCTTCATCGTCCTCGCCGCATCGAAGTTTATGATTATGCGCCTGGCTAAGAATGAGGGGGCACGCTAATGGCTATGGTTGAAATGCAAACCACTGCGGCACTGGCTGAATCCCGCCGCAAAATGCAGGCGCGTCGCCGCCTCAAAAACCGTATTGCGCTGACGCTCTCAATGGCGACGATGGCCTTCGGTCTGTTCTGGCTGATCTGGATTTTAATGTCCACCATCACTCGCGGTATCGACGGTATGTCGCTGGCGCTGTTCACCGAAATGACGCCACCACCCAATACGGAAGGCGGTGGTCTGGCGAACGCCCTGGCGGGTAGCGGCCTGTTAATTTTGTGGGCTACGGTATTCGGTACGCCGCTGGGCATTATGGCGGGGATTTACCTGGCTGAATATGGTCGTAAATCCTGGCTGGCAGAAGTGATTCGCTTCATTAACGACATTCTGCTCTCCGCGCCGTCGATTGTGGTTGGTCTTTTTGTTTACACCATCGTGGTGGCGCAGATGGAGCACTTCTCCGGCTGGGCGGGCGTGATTGCTCTGGCGCTGTTGCAGGTGCCGATTGTTATCCGCACCACCGAGAACATGCTGAAACTGGTGCCGGACAGCCTGCGTGAAGCGGCTTATGCGCTGGGTACGCCGAAGTGGAAGATGATCGCCTCGATCACGCTGAAAGCGTCGGTATCCGGGATCATGACCGGTATCCTGCTGGCGATTGCCCGTATTGCTGGTGAAACCGCGCCGCTGCTGTTTACTGCGCTCTCCAACCAGTTCTGGAGCACGGACATGATGCAGCCGATCGCCAACCTGCCGGTGACGATCTTTAAGTTTGCGATGAGCCCGTTTGCGGAATGGCAGCAACTGGCCTGGGCCGGGGTGTTGATCATTACCCTGTGCGTACTGCTGCTGAACATTCTGGCGCGCGTTGTTTTTGCGAAGAATAAACACGGTTAACACTTTGCTGGATGCGGCGTAAACGCCTTATCCGGCCTACGGTAAGCCTGATTCGCGAAGTGCATCAGGCACGATGAGGAAAAGATTGCAATGAGTATGGTTGAAACTGCCCCGAGTAAAATTCAGGTTCGTAATTTGAACTTCTACTACGGCAAATTCCATGCCCTGAAAAACATCAACCTGGATATCGCCAAAAACCAGGTTACGGCGTTTATCGGGCCGTCCGGCTGCGGTAAATCAACGCTGCTGCGTACCTTCAACAAAATGTTTGAACTGTACCCGGAGCAGCGTGCGGAAGGTGAAATTCTGCTCGATGGCGATAACATCCTGACCAACTCTCAGGATATCGCCCTGCTGCGTGCGAAAGTGGGCATGGTGTTCCAGAAACCGACGCCGTTCCCGATGTCCATTTACGACAACATCGCCTTTGGCGTGCGTCTGTTTGAGAAGCTCTCCCGTGCCGACATGGACGAGCGCGTGCAGTGGGCATTGACCAAAGCCGCATTGTGGAACGAAACCAAAGATAAATTGCACCAGAGCGGTTACTCTCTCTCTGGTGGTCAGCAACAGCGTCTGTGCATTGCGCGTGGTATCGCCATTCGCCCGGAAGTGCTGCTGCTCGACGAACCGTGTTCTGCACTCGACCCTATCTCTACCGGGCGTATTGAAGAGCTGATCACCGAACTGAAGCAGGATTACACCGTGGTGATCGTCACCCACAACATGCAGCAGGCTGCGCGTTGTTCCGACCACACGGCGTTTATGTACCTGGGCGAATTGATTGAGTTCAGCAACACGGACGATCTGTTCACCAAGCCAGCGAAAAAACAAACAGAAGACTACATCACCGGTCGTTACGGTTGATTCAGGAGTGCGTTATGGACAGTCTCAATCTTAATAAACATATTTCCGGCCAGTTCAACGCCGAACTGGAAAGCATCCGCACGCAGGTGATGACCATGGGCGGCATGGTGGAGCAGCAGCTTTCTGATGCAATCACCGCGATGCATAACCAGGACAGCGATCTGGCGAAGCGCGTCATCGAAGGCGACAAGAACGTCAACATGATGGAAGTGGCGATCGATGAAGCCTGCGTGCGCATTATCGCCAAACGTCAGCCGACGGCGAGCGACCTGCGTCTGGTTATGGTGATCAGTAAAACCATTGCCGAACTGGAGCGTATTGGCGACGTGGCGGACAAAATCTGCCGTACTGCACTGGAGAAATTCTCCCAGCAGCATCAGCCATTGCTGGTAAGTCTGGAGTCGCTGGGCCGTCATACCATCCAGATGCTGCACGACGTGCTGGACGCGTTCGCGCGGATGGACATTGACGAAGCGGTACGTATTTATCGTGAAGATAAAAAAGTCGATCAGGAGTACGAAGGTATTGTTCGTCAACTGATGACCTACATGATGGAAGATTCGCGTACCATTCCGAGCGTACTTACCGCGCTATTCTGTGCGCGTTCTATCGAACGTATTGGCGACCGCTGCCAGAATATTTGTGAGTTTATCTTCTACTACGTGAAGGGGCAGGATTTCCGTCACGTCGGTGGTGACGAGCTCGATAAACTGCTGGCAGAAAAAGATAGCGATAAATAATTCACCAAGTAAATCCCAATAATTTAATTATTGGGATTTGTTATATATAACTTTATAAAATCCTAAAATTACACAAAATTAATAACTGCGAGCATGGTCATACTTTTATAAATAGAGCATTGCTATTTTCTCTGCACGCAACTAAATTAATTTTCGAACCTGGATGTTCGTTATAAAAACCATTAATTAATGACTGGATTGTTACTGCATTTGCAGGCAAAACCTGACATAACCAGAGAATACTGGTGAAGTCGGGTTTTTTTGTTTATAAAAAAGGTCCTTGCTATGAACATGCAAATCACCAAAATTCTCAACAATAATGTTGTGGTGGTTATTGATGATCAACAGCGGGAAAAAGTCGTCATGGGGCGCGGAATTGGCTTTCAAAAACGCCCAGGCGAAAGAATTAACTCAAGTGGAATAGAAAAAGAGTATGCCTTGAGCAGTCATGAACTGAACGGGCGATTAAGCGAACTCTTAAGTCATATGCCTCTTGAGGTGATGGCAACCTGTGATCGTATTATCTCTCTGGCGCAGGAGCGTCTGGGAAAGTTGCAGGACAGTATTTATATCTCGCTAACTGACCATTGCCAGTTTGCGATTAAACGCTTTCAGCAAAACGTGCTACTGCCCAACCCGCTGCTGTGGGATATCCAGCGACTTTACCCGAAAGAGTTCCAGCTAGGGGAAGAAGCGTTAACCATTATTGATAAACGGTTGGGCGTGCAGTTACCGAAAGATGAAGTGGGCTTTATTGCCATGCATCTGGTCAGTGCCCAAATGAGCGGAAATATGGAGGATGTTGCAGGTGTCACGCAATTAATGCGAGAAATGCTGCAATTAATAAAATTTCAGTTCAGCCTTAATTACCAGGAAGAAAGCTTGAGTTATCAGCGACTGGTTACGCATCTGAAATTTTTATCCTGGCGTATTCTTGAACATGCATCGATTAACGATAGTGATGAATCATTACAACAAGCAGTAAAGCAAAATTACCCGCAAGCATGGCAATGTGCGGAGCGGATCGCCATTTTTATTGGTTTGCAGTATCAACGTAAAATCTCACCTGCAGAGATTATGTTTTTAGCCATAAATATAGAGCGCGTGCGCAAAGAACACTGAAATATTATTACTGAATAAAGGATTGTTACCGCACTAAGCGGGCAAAACCTGAAAAAAATTGCTTGATTCACGTCAGGCCGTTTTTTTCAGGTTTTTTTTTGGAGTTTTGCCGCAAAGCGGTAGAGGGCAAGTTATGACGGAGTTAGCCAGAACAATAGTCGCAGGAGTCGGGGGCGCAGATAACATTGTGAGTCTGATGCATTGTGCAACGCGATTACGTTTTAAGTTAAAGGATGAAAGCAAAGCGCAAGCTGAGGTACTGAAAAAGACCCCCGGTATTATTATGGTGGTGGAAAGCGGTGGCCAGTTTCAGGTTGTCATAGGTAACCATGTGGCCGATGTCTTCCTGGCGGTTAACAGCGTGGCAGGCCTTGGCGAAAAAGCGCAACAGGCACCGGAAAATGATGATAAAGGTAATCTGTTAAACCGCTTTGTTTATGTTATTTCAGGTATTTTTACGCCTCTGATCGGTTTGATGGCGGCAACCGGGATCCTGAAAGGTATGTTGGCTCTGGCACTCACTTTTCAGTGGACGACCGAACAAAGTGGTACTTATTTAATTTTATTTAGCGCCAGTGATGCCTTGTTTTGGTTCTTCCCGATAATCCTGGGCTACACCGCAGGGAAACGCTTCGGCGGCAATCCATTTACTACCATGGTGATTGGCGGAGCGTTAGTGCATCCATTAGTTCTGACTGCCTTCGAGAACGGGCAAAAAGTGGATGCGCTGGGACTGGATTTCCTGGGTATTCCGGTCACATTGTTGAATTACTCGTCATCGGTTATTCCCATTATTTTTTCTGCCTGGTTGTGCAGCATTCTGGAACGCCGACTTAATGCGTGGTTACCTTCGGCAATCAAAAATTTCTTCACACCCTTGCTATGTCTGATGGTCATCACGCCCATCACATTTCTGCTGGTGGGGCCGCTATCAACCTGGATAAGTGAACTGATTGCTGCCGGTTATCTCTGGCTTTATCAGGCGGTTCCTGCATTTGCAGGCGCGGTAATGGGCGGCTTCTGGCAAATCTTTGTGATGTTCGGTCTGCATTGGGGGTTGATACCTTTAATTATCAATAACTTCACCGTGCTGGGCTACGACACCATGATCCCGCTGTTAATGCCCGCCATTATGGCGCAAGTCGGGGCGGCGCTCGGCGTCTTCCTCTGCGAACGCGATGCGCAGAAAAAAGTGGTGGCGGGATCAGCGGCGTTGACAGGTCTGTTTGGTATCACCGAACCAGCGGTATATGGCGTCAATCTGCCGCGTAAGTACCCCTTCGTTATCGCCTGCATAAGTGGGGCATTGGGGGCCACCATCATTGGCTACGCGCAAACGAAAGTTTACTCCTTTGGTTTGCCAGGTATTTTCACCTTCATGCAAACCATCCCGTCAACGGGGATTGATTTCACCGTATGGGCCAGCGTTATGGGCGGTGTCATTGCCATAGGTTGCGCATTTGTCGGTACGGTGATGCTTCATTTCATCACCGCTAAACGTCAGCCAGCGCAAGTAGCCCCGCAAGAGAAAGTACCAGAGGTTATTACACCTGAGCAGGGCGGTATCTGTTCACCGATGACGGGAGATATTGTGCCGCTCATTCACGTCGCTGATACCACGTTTGCCAGTGGCCTGTTGGGTAAAGGTATTGCCATTCTGCCCTCTGTTGGTGAAGTGCGTTCTCCGGTGGCGGGTCGAATTGCTTCGTTGTTCGCCACATTACATGCCATCGGCATTGAGTCAGATGATGGCGTGGAGATCCTGATTCATGTCGGTATCGACACCGTAAAACTGGACGGCAAATTCTTTTCCGCTCACGTCAATGTGGGTGACAAGGTCAATACAGGCGATCGGCTGATTTCTTTTGATATCCCTGCTATTCGCGAGGCCGGATTTGATCTGACGACGCCGGTATTAATCAGTAATAGCGATGATTTTACGGACGTATTACCCCACGGCACGGCGCAGATAAACGCTGGTGAGCCGCTGTTATCCATCATTCGCTAACGATAAAAGGAGTTAATTATGAAAGCATTTCCAGAAACATTTCTTTGGGGTGGTGCAACAGCTGCCAATCAGGTGGAAGGCGCCTGGCAGGAAGATGGCAAAGGGATCACGACCTCAGATTTACAGCCTCATGGCGTAATGGGAAAAATGGAACCGCGCATCCTGGGGAAAGAGAATATCAAAGATGTCGCCATCGATTTTTATCACCGTTACCCGGAAGATATCGCGTTATTTGCCGAGATGGGCTTCACCTGTCTGCGTATTTCCATTGCCTGGGCGCGAATTTTTCCTCAGGGCGACGAAGCCGAACCGAATGAAGCGGGGTTAGCGTTTTACGAGCGGCTGTTTGATGAAATGGCGCAGGCGGGGATCAAGCCGCTGGTAACGTTATCCCATTACGAAATGCCATATGGGCTGGTGAAAAACTACGGCGGTTGGGCTAATCGGGCGGTCATCGATCACTTCGAGCATTACGCACGCACGGTCTTTACCCGCTACCAACATAAAGTTGCGTTATGGCTGACATTTAATGAAATCAACATGTCATTACACGCGCCATTCACGGGCGTGGGGCTGGCAGAAGAGAGTGGCGAGGCGGAAGTTTATCAGGCGATCCATCATCAACTGGTTGCCAGTGCGCGGGCAGTTAAAGCCTGTCATAGCCTGATCCCCGAAGCGAAAATTGGCAATATGCTTCTCGGTGGGCTGGTTTACCCCCTCACCTGCCAGCCACAGGATATGTTGCAGGCCATGGAAGAGAACCGGCGCTGGATGTTCTTTGGTGATGTTCAGGCGCGTGGTCAGTATCCCGGCTATATGCAGCGTTTCTTCCGCGACCACAATATCACCATTGAGATGACTGAAAGTGACGCAGAAGATTTAAAACATACCGTAGATTTCATCTCTTTTAGTTATTACATGACCGGTTGTGTTTCCCACGACGAAAGCATTAATAAAAATGCGCAGGGCAACATACTGAATATGATCCCAAATCCGCATCTGAAAAGTTCAGAGTGGGGGTGGCAAATTGATCCGGTTGGATTACGGATTCTGTTAAATACGCTTTGGGATCGTTATCAAAAACCGTTATTTATTGTCGAGAACGGATTAGGCGCAAAAGACAGCGTTGAAGCGGATGGTTCGATACAGGACGATTATCGAATTACTTATTTAAACGATCACCTGGTACAGGTAAATGAAGCGATTGCCGATGGTGTGGATATTATGGGGTACACCAGTTGGGGGCCAATTGATTTAGTCAGTGCATCTCATTCACAAATGTCTAAGCGCTACGGCTTTATTTATGTGGATCGTGATGATAATGGTGAAGGAAGCCTCACAAGAACGCGCAAGAAAAGCTTCGGATGGTATGCAGAAGTGATCAAAACTCGGGGGCTATCATTAAAAAAATAACCAATAAGGCACCTTAATTATCGTCGCATTCAGAACAGTCTGGATGCGATGCGTTAATTCTTTCTTTGCACCATAAAGGGATATTATGTTTAGACGAAATATTATTACCTCTGCCATCTTATTAATGGCACCGTTAGCCTTTTCCGCACAATCATTGGCTGAATCATTAACGGTGGAACAACGCCTTGAGTTATTAGAAAAAGCGTTAAGAGAAACGCAAAATGAACTCAAAAAATATAAAGATGAAGAGAAGAAAAAGTATACGCCAGCGACAGTGAATCATAGCGTAAGTACCAATGATCAAGGGTATGCAGCCAATCCATTCCCAACCAGTAGTGCAGCAAAACCTGATGCTGTACTGGTCAAAAACGAAGAGAAAAATGCCAGTGAGACAGGCTCGATTTATTCTTCCATGACTCTGAAAGATTTCAGTAAGTTTGTGAAAGATGAAATTGGCTTTAGTTACAACGGCTACTATCGTTCTGGTTGGGGCACAGCCTCTCATGGTTCACCTAAATCATGGGCAATTGGTTCTCTGGGCCGCTTTGGTAACGAATACTCCGGCTGGTTTGATTTGCAGTTAAAACAACGTGTCTACAACGAAAACGGCAAACGGGTTGATGCCATCGTGATGATGGATGGTAACGTGGGTCAGCAGTACTCTACTGGCTGGTTTGGCGATAACGCCGGTGGTGAGAACTTTATGCAGTTCTCTGATATGTACGTTACCACCAAAGGTTTCCTGCCCTTTGCGCCAGAGGCTGATTTCTGGGTGGGTAAACACGGTGCGCCGAAAATTGAAATCCAGATGCTTGACTGGAAAACGCAGCGTACCGATGCTGCCGCAGGTGTAGGTCTGGAAAACTGGAAAGTCGGTCCGGGTAAAATTGATATCGCGCTGGTTCGTGAAGATGTCGATGATTACGATCGCAGCCTGCAAAACAAACAGCAGATTAATACCAATACCATTGATTTACGCTATAAAGATATCCCGTTATGGGATAAAGCCACCTTAATGGTGAGCGGTCGTTATGTCTCAGCAAATGAAAGCGCATCGGAAAAAGATAATCAGGATAATAACGGGTATTATGACTGGAAAGATACCTGGATGTTTGGTACATCTTTAACGCAGAAATTTGATAAGGGTGGCTTCAACGAATTCTCCTTCCTGGTTGCGAATAACTCTATCGCCAGTAACTTTGGTCGTTATGCTGGTGCAAGTCCATTTACTACCTTTAATGGTCGTTATTATGGTGATCACACAGGCGGAACTGCAGTTCGTCTGACTTCGCAGGGCGAAACTTATATCGGCGATCATTTCATTGTGGCTAACGCGATTGTTTACTCCTTCGGTAACGATATTTATAGCTACGAAACAGGCGCACATTCTGATTTCGAATCTATTCGTGCGGTTGTTCGCCCGGCCTATATTTGGGACCAATATAACCAGACAGGTGTTGAACTGGGCTATTTCACCCAGCAAAACAAAGATGCGAATAGCAATAAATATAATGAATCTGGTTATAAAACCACGCTCTTCCATACCTTTAAAGTCAATACCAGTATGTTGACCTCGCGCCCGGAAATTCGTTTCTACGCTACATATATCAAAGCTCTGGAAAATGAACTGGATGGCTTCACCTTTGAAGACAATAAAGACGACCAGTTTGCTGTCGGTGCCCAGGCTGAAATCTGGTGGTAATGGAACTTAATAAAAGGAATATTACGATGAATATAAAAATTGCTGCTTTAACGCTGGCTATTGCCAGCGATATTTCTGCTCAATGGGCCATAGCAGCGGATATGCCAGCCAGCCCGGCACCCACTATTCCGGTGAAACAGTATGTGACTCAGGTCAATACCGATAACAGCGTGACCTTTCGCTACTTTGCCCCTGGGGCAAAAAATGTCTCCGTAGTGGTGGGTGTTCCGGTTCCGGACAATATTCACCCGATGACCAAAGACGAAGCGGGAGTCTGGTCGTGGCGCACGCCTGTCCTGAAAGGCAATCTGTACGAGTATTTTTTCAATGTTGATGGTGTACGCAGCATTGATACAGGCACGGCAATGACTAAGCCTCAGCGTCAGGTTAACTCCAGTATGATTCTGGTACCGGGCAGTTATCTGGATACACGTTCTGTTGTGCATGGTGATTTGATCGCCATAACTTACCACTCCAACGCATTGCAATCCGAACGTCAGATGTATGTCTGGATCCCGCCAGGATACACCGGCATAGGCGAGCCTTTGCCAGTGCTCTATTTCTATCACGGCTTTGGTGATACCGGACGTTCCGCTATTGATCAGGGGCGTATCCCGCAAATCATGGATAACCTGCTGGCTGAAGGGAAAATTAAACCGATGCTGGTGGTGATCCCGGATACCGAAACCGATGCTAAGGGCATTATTCCCGAAGATTTCGTTCCTCAGGAGAGACGTAAAGTCTTTTATCCGTTAAATGCTAAAGCGGCAGATCGCGAACTGATGAACGATATTATCCCGCTGATTAGCAAGCGTTTTAATGTCCGTAAAGATGCCGATGGTCGCGCACTGGCAGGGCTTTCACAAGGTGGGTATCAGGCACTGGTATCGGGAATTAATCATCTGGAAAGCTTTGGCTGGCTGGCCACATTCAGTGGTGTTACCACGACGACCGTACCAGATGAAGGGGTCGCTGCCCGGCTGAACGATCCGGCAGCTATTAACCAGCAACTACGTAATTTTACTGTGGTCGTGGGCGATAAAGATGTTGTAACCGGCAAGGATATCGCCGGGCTGAAAACTGAGCTTGAGCAGAAAAAAATAAAGTTTGATTACCAGGAATATCCCGGTCTGAACCATGAAATGGATGTCTGGCGACCAGCCTATGCAGCCTTTGTACAGAAATTATTTAAATAAAATAAGGCATTAAGATGAAATTGATCATTACCGAAGATTACCAGGAAATGAGCCGTGTCGCCGCACATCATCTGCTTGGTTATATGTCAAAGATGCGTCGCGTTAACCTGGCAATTACCGCCGGTAGCACGCCCAAAGGCATGTACGAATATCTCATCACTCTGGTTAAAGGTAAGCCCTGGTACGATAACTGCTATTTCTACAATTTCGATGAAATTCCATTTCGTGGCAAAGAAGGGGAAGGCGTAACGATTACCAATCTGCGTAATCTGTTTTTCACCCCTGCAGGGATCAAAGAAGAGAATATCCAGAAGCTCACTATTGATAACTACCGCGAGCATGATCAGAAACTGGCGCGTGAAGGTGGCCTGGATTTGGTGGTGTTGGGATTAGGTGTAGATGGTCATTTTTGTGGCAATTTGCCAAATACGACCCATTTCCATGAGCAAACCGTGGAGTTCCCGATCCAGGGAGAGATGGTTGATATTGTGGCGCATGGCGAGTTGGGCGGCGACTTTTCATTAGTGCCTGGCAGCTACGTGACGATGGGGCCGAAAAGCATCATGGCGGCGAAAAACTTGCTGATAATTGTCAGTGGCGCAGGTAAAGCGCAGGCACTGAAAAATGTTCTGCAAGGTCCGGTTACCGAAGATGTTCCTGCTTCCGTGTTGCAGCTGCATCCTTCGCTGATGGTAATCGCTGATAAAGCCGCTGCCGCAGAATTAGCGCTCGGTTAAGCTTAAAAATAAGGCCGGATGTGTGAATTACGCGCCGGCCTGTTCTCCAACATTTAATGACAAATAGATAAAGCATTCCGCTTAGCTTAAAGAGTCTGTTTCAGGACATGAAATATCCAATCCGGGTAGATGTGTAATGATTCTGCTCATCACTACGCCTGCCAGCAATGCTGGGATGATGCGGACAACGAGATTTTCACCAGAAAGAATGTTTTCAAACAACGCTGAGGAAGCCATGTCCTTAATATGTACGATAACAGCGCAATAGATCTCGGTGATAACGACTCCACCTATGCCGCCAACCAGACAACGATAACGTTTCTGTGACCCGATCTTTTCCGGCAGACAGGCGACCATTACGCCAGTTAACATTGCAGGAATAGCTCCCGTAGTTATCGACATTAAGAGAAACAATGGAAGTACCTGTATTATTACCAAAAGAATCAGCGGTTCTTTTGCGAAGAATATGTAGAGGACAAGAAACAGAACACCAATTAACGGCCCTAAAATCGCAAAATACAGTCCGTGATGAATTACCCGACGTGAAACAGACATATCAAACTCCCTTTACTTACCTTTGCGTGCCAATTTAAGTGGAGTAAGTGAAGGGAGTGTGAATAACTATGCCGTAATATCCCAACCACGCGCCTTCCACAGTTCCGGTAATTGAGAAAGATGGGTAAAGGTGGTGACTTTCGGGTGAACGATCGGTTTATTGTGCGGGTCAGCGCAGAAGTAAAACACTTCCATTCCGGCATCTATCCCTGATTGCGCACCGGCACTGGAGTCATCGACCAGAATGCAGTTTTCAACGTTCACATTCATCGCTTTTGCCGCATGGAACATTAATGCCGGATCGGGCTTCCAACGCTGGATATCATAGCCGCTGAACAGTTTTTCCGGGAAGTAGTGCAGCATGTTGAGCTTACCAAGCGAATGCTGCATCTTGCTGACCGGGCCGTTAGAGACGACGCACATCGGCACTTTCACACTAGCCAGCAATTCGTTCGCTCCTGCAATCACCTCAAGCTCGCTATCAAACAGGCGCGCCACTTCCGCACGGTAAACGTGCTCGGCATCGGCCTGGATCATCGTCACGCCCTGTTCTTTACTGATGATGTTGATGATTTCGTAGAGTTTTACGCCTTTAAAACGGGTAAAAATCTCTTCCAGGTCAACGTGAATGCCAAATTCCCTGAACATCGTGACATAGGCGCGAGAGCAAATGACCTCGCTATCGACCAGCGTACCGTCGCAGTCGAAAAATACCGCTTCTATCTGGGACATGTCTTTCCTTTATCGTTAGTTTAACGTTTTCGTCATGCCAATTCGCATGACGCAATCGTTGCCGTATAAGCAAATACAATGAAAAAAAGTTATCTTCAGCCGTCCATATTGTCTCATTTTGGTATACGATAGCGACGGATTTTCCCTCCTTGTTCGGAAATAGATAATGAGTCAACAACACACAACCCAGGCTTCTGGCCAGGGGATGCTGGAACGCGTGTTTAAACTGCGCGAACATGGCACGACGGCACGGACCGAAGTGATCGCCGGTTTTACCACCTTCCTGACGATGGTTTACATCGTTTTTGTTAACCCGCAAATTCTTGGCGTTGCTGGCATGGATACCAGCGCCGTCTTCGTCACGACCTGTCTGATTGCTGCATTCGGCAGTATTATGATGGGGCTGTTTGCTAACCTGCCAGTTGCACTGGCACCGGCAATGGGCCTGAATGCGTTCTTCGCTTTTGTCGTTGTACAGGCGATGGGCTTGCCGTGGCAAGTCGGGATGGGCGCAATCTTCTGGGGCGCGATTGGTCTGCTGTTACTGACGATTTTCCGCGTTCGCTACTGGATGATAGCCAACATCCCGGTAAGTCTACGTGTGGGCATCACCAGTGGTATCGGTCTGTTTATTGGCATGATGGGGCTGAAAAACGCAGGTGTGATTGTCGCTAACCCGGAAACGCTGGTGAGCATCGGTAATCTGACTTCTCACAGCGTGCTGCTGGGGATCCTCGGCTTCTTCATCATCGCCATTCTGGCCTCGCGCAATATTCACGCGGCGGTGCTGGTTTCCATCGTAGTGACAACGCTGCTGGGCTGGATGCTGGGTGATGTCCACTATAATGGCATCGTTTCTGCGCCGCCGAGCGTAATGACTGTCGTGGGTCATGTAGATTTAGCCGGGTCGTTTAACCTTGGGCTGGCAGGGGTGATTTTCTCTTTCATGCTGGTCAACTTGTTTGACTCCTCCGGTACGCTGATTGGCGTGACTGATAAAGCAGGTCTGGCTGATGATAAAGGTAAATTCCCGCGCATGAAGCAGGCGCTGTATGTCGACAGTATCTCTTCGGTGACCGGTTCGTTTATCGGTACGTCTTCTGTTACGGCGTATATTGAATCTTCTTCCGGCGTTTCCGTTGGCGGTCGTACCGGTCTGACGGCAGTGGTTGTTGGTCTGCTGTTCCTGCTGGTTATCTTCCTGTCGCCGCTGGCGGGGATGGTGCCTGGCTACGCTGCAGCTGGTGCGCTGATTTACGTTGGCGTGTTGATGACCTCAAGTCTTGCTCGCGTGAACTGGCAGGATCTTACTGAATCTGTTCCGGCGTTTATTACCGCTGTGATGATGCCGTTCAGCTTCTCGATTACTGAAGGTATCGCGCTGGGCTTTATCTCCTACTGCGTGATGAAGATTGGTACCGGACGTCTGCGTGACCTTAGCCCGTGCGTAATCATCGTTGCGCTGCTGTTTATCCTGAAGATTGTCTTTATCGACGCTCACTAAAATCGATAGCGCGTTAAAAACCCGCCATGCATGATTGCTGGCGGGTTTTTTATTTAGATCTTAACTCGCTGAATAAACTCACCAAATGCGGTCAATTGCCCGGTCAGGTGGTCCAGCGTACCCTGATCAATCACTTCCCCGGTTTGCGGATCAACTTTGTTCTGAATCACGCCGCCCATAAATTCCGGCTTGTTCATCACCATTGCATCGAGGAAAACCAGAATCTGGCGCAGGTGATACTGACAGCGCGCGCCGCCAATCACGCCCATTGAGCTGGTCTGAATCAATACCGGTTTACCTGCCAGCGGTTGATCCGGCAGGCGGGAAAGCCAGTCGATGGCATTTTTCAGCCCACCCGGTACCGAGTAGTTATATTCCGGCGTGACGATCACCACACCGTCAGCCTGACGGATCTGTTCCGCCAGAGCTTCAACCGTTGCTGGAAAACCGTCTTCCTGCTGTACGTCAGCGTCATATAGGGGAATGTCCGCAATGGAAGGTAACGCATTGACTTCCATGCTCGCCGGAGCAATTTTCGGCAGGGTACGTGCAACCATGCCATTAAATGAGCCTTTGCGCAGGCTCCCCAGTAACGTAACCACCTGCAATTTTTCAGACATGATGACTCCTGTGGTTGTCTATCAATTTGGCGAAAAAGCCTTCACGGTAGAGAGCTGGGCAAAACGCATCATCCGGCTGGTAGGATTGTTGGCGCGGCTGTGAATATCGGGCAGGCTTTTCCAGCCGTGTTTGCCATCTAACTCCCAGACACTGAGCTTTTCAATCGTGGGCGTGACCGCCACGGACCACACCAGCACGTCCTCCGCGTCGCATAACGCTTCTACATGATTTACATGAGCACATTTCAGGCGTCCGGCAATGGGCAGTAGTTGCAGATCGCGCGGATCGTCATTCAAAATATCACCGGTTAGTTTTAGCACGCTTCGGCGCAGCGTGATGAGCTGCGCCCGCGCTTCGTTAGGATCGTTTTGTTTACTGATCCATAGCGATTCATTGCTGGAAAAGGTGTGGTTATCGGGCGCGTGTGGGCTATGAAACCCGCGCGTCGCACGCTGTAGTTCCATATCGAGGCCACATTCACCTTCGGTTGTTAACGCCACGCCGACCATATTCCCGGCATAGGAAATAGAAAACGAAGGCAAATTTTTATCGCTGAAAACCGGTTTTCCTTTCGGCAGGGTGACGATTTCCGGCAATTCGCCAATGCCATACAGCATGAACATCAGTTCTGCGAGTAAACCTCTGGATGCCAGAAAACGGCTTTGACGATGAGGGGGAATGTTTCGGGCTTCTTGATGACACTGGGAGGGGAGACGAACAGAAATCAGATGTCCTTCCGTTAAAATCCCTCGGGCAAAGTGAGTCGCCATTTTTCGCTCCATGCTTAATGGTCCATTATGAATACAAGAGTAATCATTTACTGGAATGATGGACAGACTAAAGCGGCTAAAAGTTCGATTCAGATAAGTTTATTACAACTTTTTTACATTTCATTGTGAAATTGGGTCGCGTTTCATACGTTTCGGTTATGCCATCGACGCGTAAAGATTTTTAATGGTTTCCCGTAACCAGACGATCTTCGGATTACGGCTGTTCCGTTTATGCCACAGAAGGGTAAAAGGGACTTCCAGCTTTTTTTGCTGGCTTTCATCAAACGGGAGAGGAAGAGCAACCAACGGCAGTTGGTGGAGTTGATTGTAGTACTGGCAGTAGCGCGGCGCGGTCGCCAGTAGCAGATTGTCGGGCTGTGCTGCCATAAACAGTGACTGCTCGAATTCCGGCAGGCTCATAGCAATCGTGCGTTCGCGCCCCAGCTCCTGTAACACATTGTCCAGCGCCCAGGTATCGCTCTGTTCCCAGCAAATGCTGATATGCGGATAACGTAAAAAGGTGTCCAGATTCCATGCTTCATGCAGTGCCGGATGATCTTTGCGTAACCAGACGCAGGGCACATCACTAAACAGCACTTCATAATCAATGGCTAACGGTAGCGAGCTTAACAGCTCCCGCGAACGGGGATGACTTTCGCGACCGGAAAAACCAATATCCACTTCACCACGAGTAATGGCATCTAAGGAATCGTAATCCCAGTTACGTAATTTGATGGTCGCCTGCGGGTAACGTTGGTAGATCCGTTTCGACAGCGCATTAAGCATGATCATCATTAGCGGTGATTCTGCTGCCAGCTCAAACTTCAGGCCGCGCGGTGTCTGGTGGTGCGGTTTATCCAGCAGCAGGTTGCTCATTTGCATCCACTCCGCCAGATTTTGCTCCATGCTGACCATTAGCGGTGTGGGCGACAGCCCCAGCGGTGAGTTCACAAAGAGCGGGTCGTCAAACCACGCTCTTAACTTTGCCAGCGACTTACTCACCGCCGAAGGGGTCACGTTCATCCGCTTCGCCGCTTTGGTCACGCTGCGCTCCTGCATCAGCAGTTGCAGACAGAGCAGCAGATTGAGATCAAGCGTGGTGATGGATTTCTTCATGAGCGGCAACCGGGCGTCCAGGCGCGACGAACATAATCAGCAACAGGCTCACTATGCTACAGGCAATCAGAATCCCGATCAGCATATTCCATGCGCCGATACCAACCACCGCCGCCAGCCAAATCCACAGTGACGAACCGCAAACTTGCGCAATACCTAAGGTCGAGCTGGCTACGCCCGCGCGTAATGAAAACGGCCCTAACGCCTGACTCATCGCCACACCAAAACCTACCGAGAAACCGGCGCAAATCAGCGTGATACCAAACAGCGAAACCGCATGGGAAGGTGAAACGGCAAGGGTGATCCCCGCCGCCAGGAATAACACCTGTGAGGTGATCATCAACGTACGTGGCTTAAAAATTCCCAGCGCAAACGGCGTGGAGAATGAAACGGTCATGCTGACGCCAGCGGTCAACGCCATAATGGTGGCGTATTCTCCGCGCTCAAAACCCATGATTTCCATCAGCAATACTGGCGACGTGTTGACGAAGGTGAGGATCACCGAAACGCTGAGGGTGGTGATAACAACACGGCTGAGGAAAAACCGGTTAAGCAGTGACTCGCTATTTTCTCGTGGTTTGTCCGAAGCTGCGGGGGCCGCAGGGCGCGTTTCTTTTAAAATAAACAAAGACAACATCAGTACCGCGATGCCCATCGTTGCCATCGTCCAGAACAGACTCTGCCAAGGGAATTTAAGCATAATCAGGTGTCCGAGCACCGGCGCTAACACCGGAATGATGCAGGTAATGCCGTTGAGTAACGACAGCACTTTAGCCCGACGTCGATCATCCAGCGTGTCGCGCAAAATGGCGAACGCCACTACGTAACAACAGCCCGCGCCCAGTCCCTGTAGAAATCGCCCTGCAAGAAATAACGCGCTGGTTTCAGCCAGTGAACAGAACACCGAGGCGATAATAAATAGCGCCGCGCCGGGTATGGCGACAGGCTTTCTCCCTGAACGATCGGCCACTTTACCGGCAAATAACATCGCAGCCGCCATCCCCGCCAGATAAACGGAGAACGCAATATGCAACTGCGCTTCGCTGGCATTGAGATCGGCGGCGATGCGCGGTAAACCAACGAGGTACATATCAATCCCTGCGGGATAAAGTAAAACCAGGGCAAAACTACAAATCAAAAAGCGGGACATGGGCTAAAGCGTCCTGATAGTAAGGTGACGCAAAGCATACGTGGTGAAGGAGAATCAGGCGAGTTGCCATTTGGACAAAAGAGATTTCCTGACAGGCAAGAAGCCAGCGAATGGCTGGCTTCCTGAAAGATTTAGCCAAATTTAGGTAACACGTTAAAGACGTTACCGAACCAGCATAAAATTACGGTTATGCCAAAGAGAATGACAATCGCCGGAATAAGATTGCCGCCCCAGACCGTGAACATCTGATTGGGAAACTTCTTGCGGGCTTTGATTGCCAGTACAGCAGGAATTATTACCGCCCAGATGGTGGCGCACAGTCCGGCACCGCCGATCCCGTAAATAAAGCCGTTCGGGAAGATCAGATACAACAACGCGGGTGGCAGGAAGGTTAACAGCACGGTTTTGAAACGCCCGGCGTGGGAGTTATCAATCTTAAACAGATCCGCCAGATAATCGAACAATCCCAGCGTGACACCAAAAAACGAGCTGGCAACAGCTAAGTTAGAGAACACCAGCAGGCAAAACTCGATAATCCCGTGCTGTTTGGTGCCGAGGAACGATTTCACCAGCGAATCAACGTTGCCGCCTGAGGAGATTATCGCCTTAAAGCTTTCTCGCGGGATATTCCCCATCGTGCAATAGAGCCAGAAGAGATAAATCACCAGCGCCAGCAGCGAACCAAAGACCACGCTTTTGATGAGCTTATCTTTGCGTTTGCCATAGCAAATAATCAGGCTGGGAATATTGCCGTGGAAACCAAATGACGCCAGACACACCGGCAAAGCCATAAAGATATACGGGAAGTAAGACGTCCCCGCAGTGGTGCTGGTGGAATCGCGCAGAATGGAGTAATCGACCTGGAAGAAGAAAGAACCAAAAACAATTACAAAGGAGATAATCTTCAGCCCAAGGAACAATGAGGTAATACGACTGGCGGCTAACGAACTTATCCACAATACGCTGGCAACGAAAATGGCAGTGCAGATCCCGACAATACGTGGATTAGCGTGATAGCCCAAATTCATTGATATCGTTTCACTAATGATCGCACCATTAGCAGAGATATAGGCATAAGTGAGGATATAGAGAACGAAGGCAACGGTAATACCGCTGATAATGTTCCAGGTGTTACCGATTAAATCTTTGGTGATGGTGTTAAAACTGGATCCGACGGGATAATTTAAGTTTGCTTCTAATAATAATAGCCCTGAATGTAACATTGAAAACCAGGCGATAATAAGAATAAAAGCGCCCCAAAAAAACCAGGCTCCGGCAAGGTCAACAGGTAAAGCAAACATCCCACCGCCAATTACTGTACCGGCTATAACCATAACACCCCAAAATGCAGAGTGTTTTTTTTCTGATTGATCAGTCATGATGCCACCTTTAGAGGAAGGCTATTTTTGTTATTGAGGATGTAGGGTAATAGAGTGGCTAACATCCTTATAGCCACTCTGAGTGTTTTAATTAAACTTCTTTCAGTTTTGCGGTGAAGTGACGCAATACTTTCGGTTCGTAGGTAAAGGTTAACCCTTTAATATTCGCCGCGTTCTCTTTCACATGTTTAAAGGCTTCAATAATGAAGTCCATATGTGTTTGAGTATATGTTGCGCGCGGAATGGTTAAACGCAGCAGTTCAGCCGGGCATGGCAGTTGTTTACCGGTTTTCGGATCGCGGCCTAACAGGAAAGAGCCAATTTCTACCGCACGGATACCGGCGACTTTATACAGCTCGCAGGCCAGCGCCTGTGCCGGGAACTGATCTGCCGGGATATGCGGCAACAGTTTACCTGCATCAACGAATGCCGCGTGACCGCCCGCCTGCTGACAGACAACGCCAATCTCTTCCAGACCATCGACCAGATACTGCACCTGCGCGATACGATAAGCCAGCCAGTCCAGATTCATGCCGTCATACAGACCTACCGCCAGACGCTCCATAGCGCCGCCTTCCAGGCCGCCATATGTCGGGAAGCCTTCCTGCACCACGCAAAGGGTTCTGCATTCGGTATACACATCAAAGAAGCTGTCGTCTTTCATGCACAGCAGGCCGCCCATCGGCACCATCGCATCTTTCTTGGCGGACATCGCCAGCATATCGGCATATTTGTAGGTTTCGCGGGTGATCTGCTCGATGGTCCAGTCTTTGTATTCTGCTTCACGCTGCTTGATGAAATAGGCGTTTTCGGCAAAGCGTGCGGAGTCCATTACCACCGGAATATCGTATTTCTTCGCGATGCTGTACATCGCTTTTAAGTTTGCCAGTGAAACCGGCTGACCACCTGCGGAGTTACTGGTGATGGTTGCAACGATATACGGCACGTTATTCGGACCAACTTCTTCAATACCGCGTTCTAATCCCTCAAGGTCAAAGTTGCCTTTAAAGTCGTAACGCACGCCAGTATCGAAGGCTTCTTTGATATAGACGTTACGCACGGTACAGCCGTTAATCTGGCTATGGCCCTGCGTGGTATCAAAGAAATAGTTAGAGAACGCCACCATTTTGCTGCGATCCAGGCCTTTTTCCTGCTCGCGTTTTTTAATCAGTACCGGAATATAGATTTGCTCTGCACCACGGCCCTGGTGAGTCGGAATAGTGTATTGATAACCAAAGATATTTTTCACTGACTCGGCTAATGCGTAGTAGCTGCGGCTGCCGCTGTAGGCTTCGTCGCCACGCATCATCGCGGCCTGCATACTCTGCGTCACCGCCCCGGTGCCGCTGTCGGTCAGTAAATCGATAAACACATCTTCGCTATCCAGCAGGAACGGGTTCATACCGGATTTAATAATTGCCTCTTCACGATAAGCGCGAGTGGTACGTTTTACTGGCTCAATAACACGAATGCGGAACGGTTCAGGGAGATGTTTAAAGTTTTCCATTACATAATCCTTCATTTATTTTAATTACAGTGATCCCTGTGAATATTACATTTGCAATATTCATTAATTCGCCAGATATATATGCAAGTACCATCATTTACTAAAACAAGTAAATAAACGAGAGATGGTCTTTGTAAAAGGCAAAATTAAGATATAGCAAACTAATCGATCACATTGAATCTAATCGGTTTGGCTCTGGTGATGGCTACAGAAGGGCAAATCAAGGGCGGTGATCGACAATCTTGTTGTCAATATTAAACCATTTTGAGGTCACACATATATGTAAGATATTCATAATGCACTTATCCTCGAAAGACACGAGGCTACAGTATAATACTCAAGGAATTTGTCTATTCTGAAATTGTTTAAATGTGAATCGAATCACAATCGTTCGGGACGCAATATTAAATATCTTTTTTAAAGATTATAAATTACGTAAGAATTTTAATGTTTAAAAAAGGGTTGAGGAATAACAGGAGTGCTAACAATGAAGCGAAGCCGCATCTGACAGTCAGAATGCGGCTTCGCAAGCGCGGTTACTTACCGATACAGAAACTGGAGAAAATCCGCCCCAGTAGGTCGTCTGAAGTAAATTCCCCGGTGATCTCGCTTAAGTTCTGCTGCGCCAGGCGCAACTCTTCCGCCAGCAGTTCACCCGCCCAGGCACCTAACAGTTGCGCTTTACCTTGCTGCAAATGCTCTGCCGCCTGTTCCAGCGCCTGTAGGTGACGACGACGCGCCAGGAAGCCGCCTTCCATATTGGTGTCAAAGCCCATGCTCTGTTTGAGATGGTTACGCAGTACATCCACGCCTTCGCCAGTCCGCGCCGAAAGACGAATTAACGCATGACCGTTCACTTCGCTCATCCCCAACGTTTCGCCGGTGATATCGGCTTTATTGCGCACCACTGTGATCGGCAGTTTCGCTGGCAGACGGGCGATGAATTCCGGCCAGATCTCTGCCGGATCAACGGCGTCTGTCGTGGTGCCATCGACCATAAACAGCACGCGGTCTGCCTGTTCAATTTCCTGCCATGCGCGCTCGATACCAATACGTTCAACTTCGTCACTGGCTTCACGTAGCCCGGCGGTATCGATGATATGCAACGGCATTCCGTCAATGTGGATATGCTCACGCAGCACGTCACGCGTGGTTCCGGCGATATCGGTTACGATTGCTGCTTCACGGCCCGCCAGCGCGTTCAGCAGGCTCGATTTACCGGCGTTAGGACGTCCGGCAATCACCACTTTCATCCCTTCGCGCAACAAACTACCCTGACGAGCTTCGGCGCGTACCGCGTCGAGATCGGCAATTACGTTATTGAGCTGGGCTTCAATTTTGCCGTCGGAGAGGAAATCGATCTCTTCATCCGGGAAATCAATTGCCGCTTCGACGTAAATGCGCAAGTGGGTGAGGGCTTCCACCAGATGGTTGACCCGTGCGGAGAACGCGCCTTGCAGCGAGTTTAGCGCCGAACGGGCCGCCTGTTCCGAGCTGGCGTCGATAAGATCCGCAATCGCCTCGGCCTGGGCTAAGTCGAGTTTATCGTTCAGAAATGCGCGTTCGGAAAACTCACCAGGGCGGGCAATCCGCAGGCCGGGAATGGTCAGAATGCGTTTTAACAGCAGGTCGAGGATCACAGGACCGCCATGACCTTGCAGTTCCAGCACATCTTCGCCGGTGAACGAGTTCGGGCCAGGGAACCATAGCGCAATCCCCTGATCGAGCACGCTGCCATCGGCGTCTTTAAACGGAAGATAATCGGCGTAGCGTGGCTTAGGCAGTTTACCCAGCACGGTTTCGGCAACTTCACGGGCTTTGAGGCCGGAGATGCGCAGGATGCCAACGCCGCCACGTCCCGGAGGCGTGGCCTGGGCTACGATAGTGTCATTATCGCTCATGATGTTCCTGTTGCTTTGTGTGGCGGATGTGCGGTGCTTATCCGCCCTACGAAAAGAAAAAAGGCGGTCAACTGACCGCCCTTATTTTAGCGAAAACTCACCGAATCAGGATTTTTTCTTCTCGCGGCTATGCAAGCCACGTTTTTCCAGACCACGGTAAATCAGCTGCTGCTGAATAATGGTTACCAGGTTGCTGACGATATAGTACAGCACCAGACCTGACGGGAACCACAGGAAGAACACAGTGAAGATGACCGGCATAAAGGTCATGATCTTCTGCTGCATCGGGTCGGTCACAGTGGTCGGCGACATCTTCTGAATGAAGAACATCGTTACGCCCATCAGGATCGGCAGGATGTAGTACGGGTCCTGTGCAGACAGGTCGTGGATCCACAGTGCAAACGGTGCCTGACGTAGTTCAACGGAACCCATCAGCATGTAGTACAACGCCAGGAAGATTGGCATCTGGATCAGCAGCGGGAAGCAGCCGCCCAGCGGGTTAACCTTCTCAGCTTTGTACAGCGCCATCATTTCCTGGCTTATGCGCTGTTTGTCATCGCCCAGACGCTCACGCATTGCCTGAATCTTCGGCTGCAGCATACGCATCTTCGCCATGGAGGTGTACTGCGCTTTGGTCAGCGGGTACATGATGCCACGAACGATAAAGGTGATGATGATAATGGAGAAGCCCCAGTTACCCACAAAGCTATGGATCCATTTCAGCAGTTTGAACAGTGGCTGAGAGATGAACCACAACCAACCGTAATCAACGGTCAGATCCAGGTGCGGAGCAACAGCTGCCATTTTGTCCTGAATTTCCGGGCCAACCCACAGGGTGCTGTTCATCGCGCCAGTCTGACCAGGCTGAACCAGTACCGGCTGAGATTTATAGCCGATAGCGGCGATGCCGTTACCCAGATTAGCGGTATAGAAGTTGTTGGTACCGTCGTTATGCGGGATCCACGCCGTCGCGAAATACTGTTGCAGCATTGCCACCCAACCACCTTTCGAAGAGATGTTCAGGTTTTCGTTATCGGCAATGGTATCGAACTTGTATTTCTCGTACTTCTCGTCAGGCGTGGAGTACGCCGCACCACGGAAGGTGTGCAGTGCGAAGTTGCTGCTTCCGGTATCGAGATGCGGTGGCAGAGTGATGGATTGCTTCAACTGACCAAAGGTGGAGATTTCCAGCGGTTTCTCGCCAGCGTTCTGCACGTTGTAGTTGACGTTGACAGCGTAATCACCACGTTTCAGGACAAACGTTTTGGTAAACGTGTTGCCTGCCGCGTCGGTATACGTCATCGGCACCTGCAGTTCGTTTTGACCTTCAGCCAGCACATAAGCGTCTTTTTCAACGTTATACAGCGGACGCGGGCCGTTAGCCGGGTTATCCGGGCCATCACGACCGGTCAGACCGCTCTGTGCCTGATAAATAAACTGCGGTGAAGTTTCCAGCAGCTGGAACGGCTGGGTAGAGTTCAGCTCTTTCGGGTAAGCCGGCAGCAGGGCCTGCTCAACATCACCACCACGGGTGTTGATGGTCAGATCAAGCACGTCGGTCTTAACCGAGATCAGTTTCCCCTGGCCACTGGCCGGTACGCCCTGGTCGGCGGCGCTACCCGCTGCGGTGGTCGTTGTCTGCGTGGTCTGTTGGGCCTGAGGTTGCGGGTTTTTATCCTGCTCCCAGGCTTGCCAGATCATGAAAGACACGAACAGCAAAGCGATGACTAAAAGATTGCGTTGCGAATCCATCGTTAGTGTTCTCTGGTATCAAATGGTCCGGGCGGGACGGGATCGTCACCACCAGGGTGTAAAGGGTGGCATTTTAATACGCGTTTCACCGTCAACCAACTGCCTTTTATCACTCCAAACCTGCGCAATGCCTCAATTCCGTAGCTTGAACAGGTTGGAGTGAAACGACAATGCGGCCCGAGTAGCGGACTAATCAGGCGTTGATAGACCCGAATGAGGGCTATCAGGACCCGCGAGCCAGGCGACAGTGGCGGCGCCATAATTTTTCCAACGCTTCCGAGAGAGCACGGTTATCGAGGTCGGCAACCCCTTTTTTCGCCACCACCACGAAATCCATAGCCGGGAGTTCATGTTGGCGCAGACGGAAGCTTTCACGCGTCAGACGTTTAATCCGATTGCGTTCATGGGCGCGTCGAACGTTTTTCTTGGCGACTGTAAGACCGATACGGGGATGCCCCAGCGAATTCAGGCGGCCGAGAATGGTAATTTGCGGCGTGCCAGCCCGTTGTGGCTGCTGGAAGACGAATGTGAATTGACTGGGAGTTAACAAGCGTAACTCCCTGGGAAATGCGAGCTTAACCACTCAGGGGTTAGCTTTATTACTTAGAAACGGTCAGACGAGCGCGGCCTTTAGCACGACGACGTGCCAGAACCTGACGACCATTTTTAGTAGCCATACGAGCACGGAAGCCGTGAGAACGGTTGCGCTTCAGTACAGACGGTTGAAAAGTGCGTTTCATGGCGATTTCTACCTAAACTTGAATAAATTCAATGGCTTTATTGGATATCCGCCGAAAAATGAAACGATGGACACCGAAGCCATGGGTGATTAAAGAGGCCGGATTGTAATAATTGTACACTCCGGAGTCAATTCTCTTTCCTTATTTACCGCGCTTTTCCGCACCTTTTCGCGGGGAAAACGTACGGCCTCACACCAGTGAAAACCAGCATGGCGCGCCGGGTGGAGGATTATACGGGCTGACGGGTAAAGCGCAAGGATCGTCCTGGATCTTTATTAGATCGATTAAGCCAATTTTTGTCTATGGTCATTAAATTTTCCAATATGCGGCGTAAATCGTGCCCGGCCTGCGGCAGGATCGTTTACACTTAGCGAGTTCTGGATCATCCTGTGGATAAATCGGGAAAATCTGTGAGAAACAGAAGATCTCTTGCGCAGTTTAGGCTATGATCCGCGGTCCCGATCGTTTTGCAGGATCTTGATCGGGCATATAACCGCAGACAGCGGTTCGTGCGTCCCCCTCATGCAGGGTCTTTTCGACGTACGTCAACAATCATGAATGTTTCAGCCTTAGTCATTATCGACTTTTGTTCGAGTGGAGTCCGCCGTGTCACTTTCGCTTTGGCAGCAGTGTCTTGCCCGATTGCAGGATGAGTTACCAGCCACAGAATTCAGTATGTGGATACGCCCATTGCAGGCGGAACTGAGCGATAACACGCTGGCCCTGTACGCGCCAAACCGTTTTGTCCTCGATTGGGTACGGGACAAGTACCTTAATAATATCAATGGACTGCTAACCAGTTTCTGCGGAGCGGATGCCCCACAGCTGCGTTTTGAAGTCGGCACCAAACCGGTGACGCAAACGCCACAAGCGGCAGTGACGAGCAACGTCGCGGCCCCTGCACAGGTGGCGCAAACGCAGCCGCAACGTGCTGCGCCTTCTACGCGCTCGGGTTGGGATAACGTCCCGGCTCCGGCAGAACCGACCTATCGTTCTAACGTAAACGTCAAACACACGTTTGATAACTTCGTTGAAGGTAAATCTAACCAACTGGCGCGCGCGGCGGCTCGCCAGGTGGCAGATAACCCTGGCGGTGCTTATAACCCGTTGTTCCTTTATGGCGGCACGGGTTTGGGTAAAACTCACCTGCTGCATGCGGTGGGTAACGGCATTATGGCGCGCAAGCCGAATGCCAAAGTGGTTTATATGCACTCCGAGCGCTTTGTTCAGGACATGGTTAAAGCCCTGCAAAACAACGCGATCGAAGAGTTTAAACGCTACTACCGTTCCGTAGATGCACTGCTGATCGACGATATTCAGTTTTTTGCTAATAAAGAACGATCTCAGGAAGAGTTTTTCCACACCTTCAACGCCCTGCTGGAAGGTAATCAACAGATCATTCTCACCTCCGATCGCTATCCGAAAGAGATCAACGGCGTTGAGGATCGTTTGAAATCCCGCTTCGGCTGGGGACTGACTGTGGCGATCGAACCGCCAGAGCTGGAAACCCGCGTGGCGATCCTGATGAAAAAGGCCGACGAAAACGACATTCGTTTGCCGGGCGAAGTGGCGTTCTTTATCGCCAAGCGTCTACGATCTAACGTACGTGAGTTGGAAGGCGCGCTGAACCGCGTCATTGCCAACGCCAACTTTACCGGACGGGCGATCACCATCGACTTCGTGCGTGAGGCGCTGCGCGACTTGCTGGCATTGCAGGAAAAACTGGTCACCATCGACAATATTCAGAAGACGGTGGCGGAGTACTACAAGATCAAAGTCGCGGATCTCCTTTCCAAGCGTCGATCCCGCTCGGTGGCCCGTCCGCGCCAGATGGCGATGGCGCTGGCGAAAGAGCTGACTAACCACAGTCTTCCGGAGATTGGCGATGCCTTTGGTGGTCGTGACCACACGACGGTGCTTCATGCCTGCCGGAAGATCGAGCAGTTGCGTGAAGAGAGCCACGATATCAAAGAAGATTTTTCTAATTTAATCAGAACATTGTCATCGTAAACCTATGAAATTTACCGTAGAACGTGAGCATTTATTAAAACCGCTACAACAGGTGAGCGGTCCGTTAGGTGGTCGTCCTACGCTACCGATTCTCGGTAATCTGCTGTTACAGGTTGCTGACGGTACGTTGTCGCTGACCGGTACTGATCTCGAGATGGAAATGGTGGCACGCGTTGCGCTGGTTCAGCCGCACGAACCAGGGGCGACGACCGTTCCGGCGCGCAAATTCTTTGATATCTGCCGTGGTCTGCCTGAAGGCGCGGAAATTGCCGTGCAGCTGGAAGGTGAGCGGATGCTGGTGCGCTCCGGGCGTAGCCGTTTTTCGCTGTCTACCCTGCCAGCGGCAGATTTCCCGAACCTCGATGACTGGCAGAGCGAAGTCGAATTTACCCTGCCGCAGGCGACGATGAAGCGTCTGATTGAAGCGACCCAGTTTTCTATGGCGCATCAGGACGTTCGCTATTACTTAAACGGTATGCTGTTTGAAACCGAAGGTGAAGAACTGCGCACCGTGGCGACCGACGGCCACCGTCTGGCAGTCTGTTCAATGCCAATTGGTCAATCTTTGCCAAGCCATTCGGTGATCGTGCCGCGTAAAGGCGTGATTGAACTGATGCGTATGCTCGACGGCGGCGACAATCCGCTGCGCGTGCAGATTGGCAGCAACAACATTCGCGCCCACGTTGGCGACTTTATCTTCACCTCGAAACTGGTGGATGGTCGCTTCCCGGATTACCGTCGCGTTCTGCCGAAAAACCCGGACAAGCATCTGGAAGCTGGCTGTGATCTGCTCAAGCAGGCGTTTGCCCGTGCGGCAATTCTCTCTAACGAGAAATTCCGCGGCGTGCGTCTGTATGTCAGCGAAAACCAGCTGAAAATCACCGCCAACAACCCAGAACAGGAAGAAGCGGAAGAGATCCTCGACGTTACCTATAGCGGTGCGGAGATGGAAATCGGCTTCAACGTCAGCTATGTGCTGGATGTTCTGAACGCACTGAAATGCGAAAACGTCCGCATGATGCTGACCGATTCGGTTTCCAGCGTGCAGATTGAAGATGCGGCCAGCCAGAGCGCGGCTTATGTTGTCATGCCAATGAGACTGTAATGTCCCTCACCCGCTTGTTGATCCGCGATTTCCGCAACATTGAAACCGCGGATCTCGCCTTATCTCCCGGCTTTAACTTTCTGGTAGGTGCCAACGGCAGTGGCAAAACCAGCGTGCTGGAAGCCATCTATACGCTCGGCCACGGTCGGGCGTTTCGCAGTTTGCAGATTGGTCGCGTCATTCGCCACGAGCAGGAGGCGTTTGTTCTCCACGGACGATTACAGGGCGAAGAGCGCGAGACGGCGATTGGTTTAACCAAAGACAAACAAGGCGACAGCAAAGTCCGTATTGACGGTACAGACGGGCATAAAGTCGCGGAGCTGGCGCACCTGATGCCAATGCAGCTGATAACGCCAGAAGGGTTTACTTTACTCAACGGCGGCCCCAAATACAGAAGAGCATTCCTCGACTGGGGATGCTTTCACAACGAACCCGGATTTTTCACCGCCTGGAGCAATCTCAAGCGATTGCTCAAGCAGCGCAATGCGGCGCTGCGCCAGGTGACTCGTTACGAACAGCTACGCCCGTGGGATAAAGAACTGATCCCGCTGGCGGAGCAAATCAGCACCTGGCGCGCGGAGTATAGCGCCGGTATCGCAGCCGATATGGCTGATACCTGTAAGCAATTTCTCCCTGAGTTTTCTCTGACTTTCTCTTTCCAGCGCGGCTGGGAGAAAGAGACAGAGTACGCTGAGGTGCTGGAACGTAATTTTGAACGCGATCGCCAGTTAACCTACACCGCGTACGGCCCGCATAAAGCGGACTTACGCATTCGCGCCGACGGTGCGCCGGTGGAAGATACCTTATCGCGTGGGCAGCTTAAGCTGTTGATGTGCGCCTTACGTCTGGCGCAAGGAGAGTTCCTCACCCGTGAAAGCGGGCGGCGGTGTCTCTACCTGATAGATGATTTTGCCTCTGAGCTTGATGATGAGCGTCGCGGGCTGCTTGCCAGCCGCTTAAAAGCGACGCAATCACAGGTCTTTGTCAGCGCGATCAGTGCTGAACACGTTATAGACATGTCGGACGAAAATTCGAAGATGTTTACCGTGGAAAAGGGTAAAATAACGGATTAACCCAAGTATAAATGAGCGAGAAACGTTGATGTCGAATTCTTATGACTCCTCCAGTATCAAAGTCCTGAAAGGGCTGGATGCGGTGCGTAAGCGCCCGGGTATGTATATCGGCGACACGGATGACGGCACCGGTCTGCACCACATGGTATTCGAGGTGGTAGATAACGCTATCGACGAAGCGCTCGCGGGTCACTGTAAAGAAATTATCGTCACCATTCACGCCGATAACTCTGTCTCTGTACAGGATGACGGGCGCGGCATTCCGACCGGTATTCACCCGGAAGAGGGCGTATCGGCGGCGGAAGTGATCATGACCGTTCTGCACGCAGGCGGTAAATTTGACGATAACTCCTATAAAGTGTCCGGCGGTCTGCACGGCGTTGGTGTTTCGGTAGTAAACGCCCTGTCGCAAAAACTGGAGCTGGTTATCCAGCGCGAGGGTAAAATTCACCGTCAGATCTACGAACACGGTGTACCGCAGGCCCCGCTGGCGGTTACCGGCGAGACTGAAAAAACCGGCACCATGGTGCGTTTCTGGCCAAGCCTTGAAACCTTCACCAATGTGACCGAGTTCGAATATGAAATTCTGGCGAAACGTCTGCGTGAGTTGTCGTTCCTCAACTCCGGCGTTTCCATTCGTCTGCGCGACAAGCGCGATGGCAAAGAAGACCACTTCCACTATGAAGGCGGCATCAAGGCGTTCGTTGAATATCTGAACAAGAACAAAACGCCGATCCACCCGAATATCTTCTACTTCTCCACCGAAAAAGACGGTATTGGCGTCGAAGTGGCGTTGCAGTGGAACGATGGCTTCCAGGAAAACATCTACTGCTTTACCAACAACATTCCGCAGCGTGACGGCGGTACTCACCTGGCAGGTTTCCGTGCGGCGATGACCCGTACTCTGAACGCCTACATGGACAAAGAAGGCTACAGCAAAAAAGCCAAAGTCAGCGCCACCGGTGACGATGCGCGTGAAGGCCTGATTGCGGTCGTTTCCGTGAAAGTGCCGGACCCGAAATTCTCCTCACAGACCAAAGACAAACTGGTTTCTTCTGAGGTGAAATCAGCGGTTGAACAGCAGATGAACGAACTGCTGGCGGAATACCTGCTGGAAAACCCAACCGACGCGAAAATCGTGGTTGGCAAAATTATCGATGCTGCCCGTGCCCGTGAAGCGGCGCGTCGCGCGCGTGAAATGACTCGTCGTAAAGGTGCACTCGACTTAGCGGGCCTGCCGGGCAAACTGGCAGACTGTCAGGAACGCGACCCGGCGCTTTCCGAACTATACCTGGTGGAAGGGGACTCCGCGGGCGGCTCTGCGAAGCAGGGGCGTAACCGCAAGAACCAGGCGATTCTGCCGCTGAAGGGTAAAATCCTCAACGTCGAGAAAGCGCGCTTCGATAAGATGCTCTCTTCTCAGGAAGTGGCGACGCTTATCACCGCGCTTGGTTGTGGTATCGGTCGTGACGAGTACAACCCGGACAAACTGCGTTATCACAGCATCATCATCATGACCGATGCGGACGTCGACGGCTCGCACATTCGTACGCTGCTGTTGACCTTCTTCTATCGTCAGATGCCGGAAATCGTTGAACGTGGTCACGTCTACATCGCTCAGCCGCCGCTGTACAAAGTGAAGAAAGGTAAGCAGGAACAGTACATTAAAGACGACGAAGCGATGGATCAGTACCAGATCTCTATCGCGCTGGATGGCGCAACGCTGCACACCAACGCCAGTGCACCGGCGCTGGCTGGCGAAGCGTTAGAGAAACTGGTGTCTGAGTACAACGCGACGCAGAAAATGATCAACCGCATGGAGCGTCGTTATCCGAAAGCTCTGCTGAAAGAGCTTATCTATCAGCCGACGCTGACGGAAGCCGATCTCTCTGATGAGCAGACCGTTACCCGCTGGGTGAACGCGCTGGTCAGCGAACTGAACGACAAAGAACAGCACGGCAGCCAGTGGAAGTTTGATGTCCATACCAATGCCGAACAAAACCTGTTCGAGCCGATTGTTCGCGTGCGTACCCACGGTGTGGATACTGACTATCCGCTGGATCACGAGTTTATCACCGGCGGCGAATATCGTCGTATCTGCACGCTGGGTGAGAAACTGCGTGGCTTGCTGGAAGACGATGCATTTATCGAACGTGGCGAACGTCGTCAGCCGGTAGCCAGCTTCGAGCAGGCGCTGGACTGGCTGGTGAAAGAGTCCCGTCGCGGCCTCTCCATCCAGCGTTATAAAGGTCTGGGCGAGATGAACCCGGAACAGCTGTGGGAAACTACCATGGACCCGGAAAGCCGTCGTATGTTGCGCGTTACCGTTAAAGATGCGATTGCTGCCGACCAGTTGTTCACTACGCTTATGGGCGACGCCGTTGAACCGCGCCGTGCGTTTATTGAAGAGAACGCTCTGAAAGCGGCGAATATCGATATTTAATGGCGTTAACAATGCGAGCGTGCCTGATGCGCTACGCTTATCAGGCCTACGAGACTCCTGCAATATATTGAATTTGCATGTTTTTGTAGGCCGGATAAGGCGTTCACGCCGCATCCGGCAAGAAGCTATAAGAAAAGGGCGGAGATCATCTCCGCCCTTTTTATTCCTGCAATCCGCAATTATCATCCCGCAGATCTATACTTTTTGGGTCAACACGTAACGCTTTACAGGTGATTATCATGGGGCTTTTTGATGACGTTGTCGGTGCCTTTCTGAAAGGCGATGCGGGGAAATATCAGGCGATTTTGAGCTGGGTTGAGGAGCAGGGCGGCATTCAGGTGCTGTTGGAAAAACTGCAAAGTGGCGGCTTAGGGGCCATTCTCTCAACCTGGCTGAGTAATCAACAGAGCAATCAATCAGTTAGCGGCGAGCAAGTGGAATCGGCGCTCGGCACAAATGCGGTGTCCGATCTCGGGCAAAAACTTGGCGTGGATACCAGTACAGCTTCCAGTTTACTGGCAGAACAATTGCCGAAGATTATTGATGCGCTCTCACCGCAGGGTGAAGTGTCTCCGCAAGCCAATAACGACCTGCTTTCCGCAGGTATGGAACTGCTGAAAGGGAAACTTTTCCGCTAAGCAAATGGGGAGCACGCAATGCGCGTTGCATCCCCTTTTCCCTCGGGTGTTGTACTGATTTTTGAGCGGAATCGCGTTAGCATGGGTCAGGAACCAATCTACCTGGGGAACTCATGGCTATCAAACTCATTGCTATCGATATGGATGGCACCCTTCTGCTGCCCGATCACACCATTTCACCCGCCGTTAAAAATGCGATTGCCGCAGCTCGCGCCCGTGGCGTGAATGTCGTGCTAACGACGGGTCGCCCTTATGCAGGTGTTCACAATTACCTGAAAGAGCTGCATATGGAACAGCCGGGCGACTACTGCATTACTTATAACGGCGCGCTGGTACAGAAGGCCGCTGATGGTAGCACCGTGGCGCAAACCGCTCTCAGCTATGACGACTACCGTTTCTTGGAAAAACTCTCTCGCGAAGTCGGTTCTCATTTCCACGCCCTGGACCGCACCACGCTGTACACCGCCAACCGAGATATCAGCTACTACACGGTGCATGAATCTTTCGTTGCCACCATTCCGCTGGTGTTCTGCGAAGCGGAGAAAATGGACCCCAATACCCAGTTCCTGAAAGTGATGATGATTGATGAACCCGCCATCCTCGACCAGGCCATTGCGCGTATTCCGCAGGAAGTGAAAGAAAAATACACCGTGCTGAAAAGTGCGCCGTACTTCCTCGAAATCCTCGATAAACGCGTTAACAAAGGTACGGGTGTGAAATCACTGGCCGACGTGTTAGGTATTAAACCGGAAGAAATCATGGCGATTGGCGATCAGGAAAACGACATCGCAATGATTGAATATGCAGGCGTCGGTGTGGCGATGGATAACGCTATTCCTTCGGTGAAAGAAGTGGCGAACTTTGTCACCAAATCTAACCTTGAAGATGGCGTGGCATTTGCTATTGAGAAGTATGTGCTGAATTAATCAGTGAACGGGCAAACGGCATGAATGCGTTTGCCCGCAGCGATTAACAATTTCTGGTCGTGCATAAAATCAGGAACTGGAGTGGTGACGTTACTATATCCAGCGTAAGAGTGACTGGCAGCAGCGCATTAACGAGGCCGCGCGGGACGCCATCTGTTGCTTTGTACTCATAAAATCCCACCGTAAAGGGTTGATGGAAAACCATCACGTTTGAGTAATCCGCTTTTTTATTTTTCTGGTGGATTGAGCCTTTCAAACCGTCCAGCATCCATGTACAACGCCGGGTATCACAAATAAAACCATATTGTGTTGCCAGTGCCTTATCTTCTTCGTTGTTCCAGTCGTAATAGAGCGTAATAGCACCAGAGAAATTCTTATTACTGCTGCTTAAAATAAATTTCGCGTTATCAGAAACGGTGATTCTTTCACCATGGATTGCCGGATCGTTCAGCATGTTAACCACCTCATCGCCGCCGGTGGTCAACAGATAGTCCAACGATTCACCAACAAAAACATAGCCTTTCGTACCGTTACTGTCTTCAGCCAGCGATAAACCCTTAATCGTATCTGACCGCCATTGCTCGGCATGTGGAGGGCTTGCGGTATTAAAAACCAGTCCTGCGGTGATACATCCGGTCAACGCAAATGCCAAAGAACACAAACTGGCAGCCTTGAAAAATCCCTTAAGATTCAACTTCATGATTAATCCTTTAAACAAGAGTGCTAATCCGTTGAAAGCATACTCTTTTTTCCCCCAGTTTAGCGCCTGATCTCCCTTTTCAGATTTTTGCCCGGCGTAGAACATTTTCTTATGGGTTGTTCTTTTTGTGATCTAAATTGTAGTACAACAATATAAATTTGTACTACATTATGCGCACAGCAAACGCGAACGTCATCACGCTGGTACTACAAAATTGCCGCGTTATGCATCGATCGGGGTAAAGTAGAGAAGAACATACAGAGCACAAGGACTCTCCATGACTCTCAATAAAACCGATCGCATCGTTATTACGCTGGGTAAACAGATCGTTCACGGCAAATACGTGCCAGGCTCGCCGCTTCCGGCTGAGGCAGAACTCTGTGAGGAGTTTGCAACCTCGCGCAACATCATCCGTGAGGTATTTCGTTCGCTGATGGCGAAGCGGCTGATTGAAATGAAACGTTATCGCGGGGCGTTTGTGGCTCCGCGTAACCAGTGGAATTACCTCGACACTGACGTACTGCAATGGGTGTTGGAAAACGACTATGACCCACGGCTTATCAGTGCAATGAGCGAAGTGCGAAACCTGGTAGAGCCGGCTATTGCCCGTTGGGCAGCAGAGCGCGCGACCTCCAGCGATCTGGCGCAGATTGAATCGGCGCTGAACGAGATGATTGCTAACAATCAGGACCGCGAAGCGTTTAACGAAGCGGATATTCGCTACCACGAGGCGGTGCTGCAGTCGGTGCATAACCCGGTGTTACAACAACTGAGCATTGCGATCAGTTCGCTGCAGCGGGCGGTTTTTGAACGAACCTGGATGGGCGATGAGGTCAACATGCCGCAAACGCTCCAGGAACATAAGGCGCTGTTCGATGCGATACGGCATCAGGACGGCGATGCGGCAGAGCAGGCGGCGCTTACCATGATCGCCAGCTCGACACGAAGGTTAAAGGAAATCACATGACAGCTCGCTACATCGCAATTGACTGGGGATCGACCAATCTGCGCGCCTGGCTTTATCAGGGCGACCACTGCCTGGACAGCAGGCAATCAGAAGCAGGCGTCACGCGCCTGAACGGAAAATCTCCGGCTGCGGTGTTAGCAGAAGTGACGACCGACTGGCGTGAAGAGAATACGCCAGTGGTAATGGCAGGAATGGTCGGCAGCAATGTCGGCTGGAAAGTTGCGCCGTATTTATCCGTTCCAGCCCGTTTCTCGTCTATTGGCGAACAATTAACATCTGCTGGCGACAATATCTGGATTATTCCCGGATTATGCGTCTCTCATGACGATAACCACAATGTGATGCGCGGCGAAGAAACACAATTGATCGGCGCGCGCACTCTCGCTCCTTCCTCTCTTTATGTCATGCCCGGTACGCATTGCAAATGGGTGCAGGCCGATAGCCAGCAAATTAACGATTTTCGCACCGTGATGAGCGGTGAATTACATCATTTACTGTTAAATCACTCATTGATTGGCGCAGGTTTGCCGCCGCAGGAAAACGCTGCCGATGCTTTCGCGGCTGGTCTTGAGCGTGGCCTTAATGCGCCCGCCGTATTGCCACAGCTTTTTGAGGTTCGCGCCTCGCATGTGCTGGGAACACTTCCCCGCGAACAGGTCAGCGAATTTCTCTCTGGTTTGTTGATTGGCGCAGAGGTTGCCAGTATGCGTGACTATGTGGCCCATCAACACGCCATCACCCTTGTCGCCGGAACATCGCTGACCGCGCGCTACCAGCAAGCCTTTCAGGCGATGGGTTGCGACGTGACGGCGGTGGCAGGCGACACGGCATTTCAGGCTGGTATAAGGAGCATCGCTCATGCAGTGGCAAACTAAACTCCCGCTGATCGCCATTTTGCGCGGCATTACGCCCGACGAGGCACTGGCACATGTTGGCGCGGTGATTGACGCCGGGTTCGACGCGGTTGAAATCCCGCTGAATTCTCCACAATGGGAGCAGAGCATTCCCGCCATCGTTGATGCGTATGGCGACAAGGCGTTGATTGGCGCAGGTACGGTACTCAAACCTGAACAGGTCGATGCGCTCGCCAGGATGGGCTGCCAGCTCATCGTTACGCCCAATATCCATAGTGAAGTGATCCGCCGTGCGGTGGGCTACGGCATGACCGTCTGCCCCGGCTGCGCGACGGCGACCGAAGCCTTTACCGCGCTCGAAGCGGGCGCGCAGGCGCTGAAAATATTCCCGTCATCGGCTTTTGGTCCGCAATACATCAAAGCATTAAAAGCGGTATTACCACCGGACATCGCAGTCTTTGCCGTTGGCGGCGTGACGCCAGAAAACCTGGCGCAGTGGATAGACGCAGGTTGTGCAGGGGCGGGCTTAGGCAGCGATCTCTATCGCGCCGGGCAGTCCGTAGAACGGACTGCGCAGCAGGCAGCAGCATTTGTTAAGGCGTATCGAGAGGCAGTGCAATGAAAATCACCAAAATTACCACGTATCGTTTACCTCCCCGCTGGATGTTCCTGAAAATTGAAACCGATGAAGGCGTGGTCGGTTGGGGCGAGCCCGTGATTGAAGGTCGCGCTCGCACGGTGGAAGCGGCAGTCCACGAGCTGAGTGACTATTTGATTGGTCAGGACCCGTCACGCATCAACGACTTATGGCAAGTGATGTATCGCGCCGGATTTTATCGTGGCGGTCCGATTCTGATGAGTGCCATCGCTGGGATCGACCAGGCTTTATGGGATATCAAAGGCAAAGTGCTGAATGCGCCGGTCTGGCAACTGATGGGCGGCCTGGTTCGCGACAAAATTAAAGCCTACAGTTGGGTCGGCGGCGATCGTCCGGCGGATGTTATCGACGGCATTAAAACGCTACGCGAAATCGGCTTCGATACCTTCAAACTGAACGGTTGTGAAGAACTGGGGCTAATTGATAACTCCCGCGCGGTAGATGCGGCAGTCAACACCGTGGCACAAATTCGTGAAGCTTTTGGCAATCAGATTGAGTTTGGTCTTGATTTCCATGGTCGCGTCAGCGCGCCGATGGCGAAAGTGCTGATTAAAGAGCTGGAACCGTATCGTCCGCTGTTTATTGAAGAGCCGGTGCTGGCGGAACAGGCCGAATACTACCCGAAACTGGCGGCACAAACGCATATTCCACTGGCGGCGGGTGAGCGCATGTTCTCACGCTTCGATTTTAAACGTGTGCTGGAGGCAGGCGGTATTTCGATTCTGCAACCGGATCTCTCCCACGCAGGCGGTATTACCGAATGCTACAAAATTGCCGGAATGGCAGAAGCCTATGACGTGACCCTTGCGCCGCACTGTCCGCTCGGACCGATTGCACTGGCGGCTTGCCTGCATATCGACTTTGTTTCCTATAACGCCGTCCTTCAGGAACAAAGTATGGGCATTCATTACAACAAAGGCGCGGAGTTACTCGACTTTGTGAAAAACAAAGAGGACTTCAGCATGGTCGGCGGTTTCTTTAAACCATTAACGAAACCGGGCTTAGGCGTGGAAATCGACGAAGCTAAAGTTATTGAGTTCAGTAAAAATGCCCCGGACTGGCGTAATCCGCTCTGGCGTCATGAAGATAACAGCGTAGCAGAGTGGTAATTCCTGCCACGTAAGCCCCTCATCGGGCACTAAAACAGCAATACAAAAATATAACCCTCTGTAAATTACAGGGCATGGTGAGCGGCTTCGCTATGCCCAAAATCTGGAGAAAGCTCGCTATGGATATTCCCGTTAATGCAGCAAAGCCGGGGCGTCGGCGTTATCTGACGCTGGTGATGATCTTTATTACGGTGGTCATTTGTTATGTTGACCGCGCTAACCTGGCCGTGGCTTCTGCCCATATTCAGGAAGAGTTTGGTATTACTAAAGCGCAAATGGGCTATGTATTTTCGGCCTTCGCCTGGCTTTATACGCTATGTCAGATCCCCGGCGGTTGGTTTTTAGATCGCGTAGGTTCACGCGTGACTTATTTTATTGCGATATTTGGCTGGTCAGTGGCGACGTTATTCCAGGGCTTTGCCACGGGCTTAATGTCATTAATTGGTCTGCGCGCGATAACCGGTATTTTCGAAGCGCCCGCGTTCCCGACCAATAACCGGATGGTAACCAGTTGGTTCCCGGAACATGAACGTGCTTCTGCCGTTGGTTTTTATACGTCTGGTCAGTTTGTCGGTCTGGCGTTTCTGACTCCGCTGCTGATCTGGATTCAGGAGATGTTGAGCTGGCACTGGGTGTTCATTGTCACCGGTGGTATCGGCATTATCTGGTCGCTGATTTGGTTTAAGGTTTATCAGCCGCCGCGTCTGACCAAAGGCATCAGCAAAGCTGAACTGGATTACATTCGTGATGGCGGCGGTCTGGTGGATGGCGATGCGCCGGTGAAGAAAGAGGCGCGTCAGCCGTTAACAGCCAAAGACTGGAAACTGGTGTTCCATCGTAAACTGATCGGTGTCTATCTTGGGCAATTTGCGGTGGCTTCTACACTGTGGTTTTTCTTAACCTGGTTCCCGAACTATTTAACCCAGGAAAAAGGAATCACAGCGCTGAAAGCAGGCTTTATGACCACGGTGCCGTTCCTCGCGGCGTTTATTGGCGTCCTGCTCTCTGGCTGGGTCGCGGATCTGCTGGTACGTAAGGGCTTTTCACTGGGCTTTGCGCGTAAAACGCCGATTATCTGCGGCTTGCTGATCTCCACCTGCATTATGGGTGCGAACTACACCAACGATCCGATGATGATTATGTGCCTGATGGCGCTGGCATTCTTCGGCAACGGTTTTGCTTCGATAACCTGGTCGCTGGTCTCTTCTCTGGCACCGATGCGCCTGATTGGTTTAACCGGCGGCGTGTTTAACTTTGCCGGTGGTCTGGGCGGCATCACTGTTCCGCTGGTGGTGGGGTACCTGGCGCAGGGTTACGGTTTCGCACCTGCACTGGTTTATATCTCCGCCGTCGCGTTGATTGGCGCGCTCTCTTACATCCTGCTGGTGGGCGATGTGAAGCGCGTTGGATAATCTTTCAACTGTGGAATATGCGCCACTCCACTGCGCATAATCCACTTTCTTAAAGCCGGTGCGGTCAGGCATCGGCTTTTTACTATCTTGCCGAAGAGTTTTAAACGCAGTTTGCGAGTGGCGCGCCAGTAAGCGGTATTGAGCTTCTCTGGCTGCTTCAGTAATACCGAACGCAGAATCTCTGCGCTATCCAGCGCATAGCTAATCCCCTCCAGCGAGCTGGCGCTGATAAATCCCGCCGCTTCGCCAATCAGAAAGGCGTTGTCCTTACCGCAGACAAAATCCTGCCAGCGTGAGGGAAACAGCACCGTGCATTTTTCGCTTTTCACCGCCTTACCAAACTGGAACTGAAAGGCGCTCATTTTCTCTTTTAGCGTCGTGAAACGCGTCTGGCCATCTTTCATGGGATAGGCACCGCCAAAGATAAAATAACCGTCTTTGCTGATACTCCATGAGTAACAGTCAGTTATCGAATTATCAAAGATGCAGGAGTAGAACGGCACCGGATGTTTCTCTGCGAACCACTGCTGGATGGCGACATATTTACGAATCTGATGATCCGGGTAGAGATGTCGCCGCACCATCGAGTTGGCACCATCGGCACCGACCAGATAGCGGGCGGTAATATGCTGCTCCCAGCCGTCTGCGCGAAAAATGACATGCCATTTATCATCCTCACGCCAGATTTTTCGACACAGGCTGTCGTGGTAAACCTCAACGCTGGCGGGGATCAGCGATTTCATCCACAAGTCGAAAGCATGGCGATTAATATTGATATAGCTTCGCTGGTAGTTACGCGTGAGCGATGCGGCGACGTCGACGGTTTTGACGCTGAAAATCTGCGGGTTGGCGATGACATCGACAGGAAGCGTCAGTCCATCGCGAATAAAAGATCGCTGCGCGTCCGGTGCCAGCAGACCGCCACAAGGTTTGCTGAAACCTTCAGTACCACACTGGTGCTTTTTATCCAGCGCGATCACCTGCATTTTGCCTGCTAACTTTCGCGCCAACGCCGACCCTGCCGGGCCGAGGCCAATAATCGCCACGTCGAAATGTTCCATCTTTTCACTCACATTCATCACGATGGCAAAAGACTATTGTCTGAAAGTGAAGTCCTTGTGAAGTATGATGGCGGGAACCGTTTTGTATCAGGACCGCGCCATGAAACAGATAACCTTTGCTCCCCGTAATCACCTGCTCACCAATACCAATACCTGGACGCCCGACAGCCAGTGGCTGGTGTTTGACGTGCGGCCTTCTGGGGCGTCGTTTACCGGCGAGACCATTGAGCGTGTGAATATCCATACCGGCGAGGTCGAGGTTATCTATCGCGCGTCACAGGGCGCACACGTCGGCGTGGTGACCGTTCATCCGAAGTCAGAGAAGTATGTCTTCATCCACGGCCCGGAAAATCCTGATGAAACATGGTATTACGACTTTCATCATCGGCGCGGAGTGATTGTTGAAAGCGGCAAGGTGAGCAATCTCGATGCAATGGATATTACCGCGCCATATACGCCAGGAGCGCTGCGCGGCGGCAGTCATGTACATGTCTTTAGCCCAAACGGTGAAAGGGTGAGCTTTACCTATAATGACCATGTAATGCATGAACTCGATCCGGCGCTGGATTTGCGAAACGTCGGTGTTGCTGCACCGTTTGGCCCGGTCAACGTACAAAAGCAGCATCCGCGTGAATACAGCGGTAGCCACTGGTGCGTGCTGGTAAGTAAAACCACGCCCACGCCACAGCCTGGCAGTGATGAAATCAATCGTGCTTATGAAGAAGGATGGGTAGGAAATCACGCACTGGCGTTTATTGGCGACACACTTTCGGCAAAGGGCGAGAAAGTGCCGGAGCTGTTTATCGTTGAGTTACCGCAAGATGAAGCTGGCTGTAAAGCGGCAGGTGATGCGCCGTTAAGTGGAACGGAAACAACCCTGCCCGCGCCACCGCGTGGTGTCGTGCAGCGACGTTTAACCTTTACTCACCATCGGGCTTATCCGGGATTAGTCAACGTCCCGCGCCACTGGGTGCGCTGTAATCCGCAGGGTACGCAAATCGCGTTTTTAATGCGTGATGATAACGGCATTGTGCAACTGTGGCTTATCTCGCCACAGGGCGGTGAACCACGCCAGTTAACCCATAATAAAACGGATATTCAGTCTGCATTTAACTGGCATCCATCAGGCGAATGGCTGGGATTTGTGCTGGATAATCGGATTGCTTGTGCCCATGCGCAAAGCGGCGAGGTTGAGTATTTAACCGAAAACCACGCCAATCCACCTTCTGCGGACGCCGTGGTTTTCTCGCCGGATGGTCAATGGTTGGCGTGGATGGAGGACGGTCAGTTGTGGATCACCGAAACTGATCGCTAAATCAGTTATCAGGCATTCTGGCCGGTGGAATAACCGCATTGGTGGCTTGTGCGTTGGCTTCGCTTTTTTCAACGCGCGAGCGCACTGAGCTGTCTTTGCGGAACACATCCCACGGTAGCAATATTGTGTCCAGTACTGCGGTAAATGGCATGTCGAGTATCGCCAGCGATTTTGTGCCCCAGTTGGTTTCATCGTCGCCAATCATGGTTGCGCTGGCGCGGGTGCCAGGATACGTTCCTTCTTTCCCCCCGGTATGGGACATCACGCTGGAGCATCCTCCGAGTAATGTCATTCCGCTGCATATCATGAACGCTAACAACACATTTCTTATCATAATAAATTCATCTGTTGATCGTGGGTGTTGGCCTGATGAGTTATAGCGATCCCTTGCTGAAAATAACATCATCATTACGTCGCACTGTGGCGGCTATCGCACTTTAACGTTTCGTGCTGCCCCCTCAGTCTATGCAATAGACCATAAACTGCAAAAAAAAGTCCGCTGATAAGGCTTGAAAAGTTCATTTCCAGACCCATTTTTACATCGTAGCCGATGAGGACGCGCCTGATGGGTGTTCTGGCTACCTGACCTGTCCATTGTGGAAGGTCTTAGATTCTCGCTGATTTCAGGAGCTATTGATTATGCGTAACTTTGATTTATCCCCGCTTTACCGTTCTGCTATTGGATTTGACCGTTTGTTTAACCACTTAGAAAACAACCAGAGCCAGAGTAATGGCGGCTACCCTCCGTATAACGTTGAACTGGTAGACGAAAACCATTACCGCATTGCTATCGCTGTGGCTGGTTTTGCTGAGAGCGAACTGGAAATTACCGCCCAGGATAATCTGCTGGTGGTGAAAGGTGCTCACGCCGACGAACAAAAAGAGCGCACCTATCTGTACCAGGGCATCGCTGAACGCAACTTTGAACGTAAATTCCAGTTAGCTGAGAACATTCATGTTCGTGGTGCTAACCTGGTGAATGGTCTGCTGTATATCGATCTCGAACGCGTGATTCCGGAAGCGAAAAAACCGCGCCGTATCGAAATCAACTAATTCCCTAAGGCCGCCTGGCGCGGCCTGACATCTCCATGCTCGCCGTCAGGGAGCATATGCGAATCTTCGGATTTGCAGGTACTTACTCGCTTCTTAGAAGGAGAAATGACTATGCGTAACTTCGATTTATCCCCACTGATGCGTCAATGGATCGGTTTTGACAAACTGGCCAACGCACTGCAAAACGCCGGTGAAAGCCAGAGCTTCCCGCCGTACAACATTGAGAAAAGCGACGATAACCACTACCGCATTACCCTCGCGCTGGCAGGTTTTCGTCAGGAAGATTTAGAGATTCAACTGGAAGGTACGCGCCTGAGCGTAAAAGGCACACCGGAGCAGCCAAAAGAAGAGAAAAAATGGCTGCATCAAGGGCTTATGAATCAGCCTTTTAGCCTGAGCTTTACGCTGGCTGAAAATATGGAAGTCTCTGGCGCAACCTTCGTAAACGGTTTACTGCATATTGATTTAATTCGTAATGAGCCTGAACCCATCGCAGCGCAGCGTATCGCTATCAGCGAACGTCCCGCGTTAAATAGCTAACTAGCTATTCTCTTTGCCCCGCCATTCTGGTGGGGCTTTTTTTTTGTCTTTTTTCTTCAACAATGCGTTAAATTTCGCCTGTTTAAGATATTTCGGCACGTTCTTTCCCGTGATAATGTGCGCTATAAGGCAAATCTGCTTCACCGATTCAGCCATAATCCGTAGCAATTAAAATGTTATTTCAAGAGAAATGGACGATGAGTGATATAGCATTAACGGTCAGTATTCTGGCTTTGGTGGCGGTCGTCGGGTTGTTTATCGGCAACGTCAAGTTTCGCGGTGTTGGATTGGGCATTGGCGGCGTGCTGTTCGGCGGGATCATCGTCGGCCATTTTGTTTCTCAGGCGGGGATGACATTAAGTAGCGATATGCTGCATGTTATTCAGGAGTTTGGCCTGATCCTGTTCGTTTATACCATCGGGATTCAGGTAGGGCCGGGCTTCTTTGCCTCATTGCGCGTCTCCGGATTACGCCTCAACCTGTTTGCTGTTCTGATCGTCATCATCGGTGGTCTGGTTACCGCCATCCTGCATAAACTGTTTGATATTCCACTGCCGGTAGTGCTGGGGATTTTTTCCGGCGCGGTCACCAATACGCCAGCGCTGGGGGCAGGGCAGCAGATCTTGCGCGACCTGGGGACACCGATGGCGATGGTCGATCAAATGGGGATGAGCTATGCGATGGCGTATCCATTTGGGATTTGCGGCATTTTGTTCACTATGTGGATGCTGCGGGTTATTTTCCGCGTCAATGTTGAGACTGAGGCCCAGCAGCACGAGTCCACGCGAACCAACGGCGGTGCGCTAATCAGGACGATTAACATCCGAGTTGAGAATCCTAATTTGCATAATTTAGCCATTAAAGATGTGCCGATTCTCAATGGCGATAAAGTTATTTGCTCACGATTGAAACGAGAAGAAACCCTAAAAGTGCCTTCGCCAGAAACCGTTATTCAACTGGGCGATTTGCTGCATCTGGTGGGGCAGCCTGCGGATTTACATAATGCGCAACTGGTGATTGGTCAGGAGGTCGATACCTCGCTGTCTACGAAAGGCACTGATTTGCGCGTCGAGCGTGTGGTGGTCACCAATGAAAACGTGCTCGGTAAACGTATTCGCGACCTGCACTTTAAAGAACGCTATGACGTTGTTATCTCGCGCCTGAACCGTGCTGGTGTTGAATTAGTTGCAAGTAGCGATATCAGCCTGCAGTTCGGCGATATCCTCAACCTGGTGGGGCGTCCGTCCGCAATTGATGCCGTTGCCAATGTGCTGGGGAATGCGCAGCAAAAACTGCAACAGGTTCAGATGCTGCCAGTGTTTATTGGTATCGGGCTTGGCGTATTGTTAGGTTCTATTCCCGTCTTTGTGCCTGGGTTCCCGGCGGCGTTGAAACTGGGGCTGGCGGGCGGTCCGCTGATTATGGCGTTGATCCTCGGGCGTATCGGCAGTATCGGCAAGCTGTACTGGTTTATGCCGCCAAGCGCCAACCTCGCGCTGCGGGAGCTGGGGATCGTACTGTTCCTCTCGGTCGTTGGCCTGAAATCCGGCGGCGATTTTATCCATACACTGGTGGATGGCGAAGGGCTAAGCTGGATTGGTTATGGTGCCCTGATCACCGCCGTTCCGCTGATTACTGTTGGTATTCTGGCGCGGATGTTAGCCAAAATGAATTACCTGACCATGTGCGGGATGCTGGCAGGTTCCATGACCGATCCTCCGGCGCTGGCGTTTGCTAATAATCTTCATCCAACCAGCGGTGCAGCGGCGCTCTCTTACGCCACTGTCTATCCGTTAGTGATGTTCCTGCGCATTATCACACCCCAATTACTGGCGGTGCTCTTCTGGAGTATCGGTTAACTCTTTTCCCGGTGGAGTCGCCGTAAATGGTACTCCGCCTGGTATTTCTGAACATCATCGAGTCATTTACACACTCGCCATTCTGGTTATTACCTGTCCGTATTCTTCAGCACAGCTGACGGCGCATAACCAAATTTATGCTTAAAGGCTTTGCTGAAATGAAAGGAGTCGAAGAAGTTGAGCGTATCAGCGACTTCGCCAACCGAGTTCCCTTGTTGCCTTAATAGCGATAGCGCCAGATCCAGACGCGCATCGAGGTAATATTCTTTCGGCGTCTTGCCGGTATAGCGTAAAAACAGACGACGCAACCAGGCTTCGCTACAGGGGATCGTGGCAGCCATATCAGCTACGCTCCAGCGTTGTTGTAGATTGGCATGTAAAGTGGCAATTAATTTTTCAATTTGCCGCCGTTGTGGATCTTTTTTACCGACTGCGTGCATAAGACAAATCCACTGATAAATAATTTTCGTCAGAAAAGCGACTGCCAGATTATTTTTTATTGCTTCTGGTGAAGTAATTAACTCAGCAACTTCGGTGAGTTCCTGATTATAAACTTCGCCATTATAAATAACGCTTTGCTGACCGACGGGAATATCCATCATACTGGTGGGGGTAAATTCCATCCAGTACTGTTCCCAGACCAAACCTTCACAGTGATAAGAGTGAATATCCATTGGCTTTAAAAATATAATACAGTTGCCATGCAGAGTTATTTGTTCGTCATTCTTTAAAAGAATTTTCCCACATCCTTGTACGGTATACACCGCAACCCATGAGTTGGCGATAAGCGGTTTCTTCTTGTCCCGCGGCCAGATCACCCGATAATGCTCGTCGGCGTAGGTATGCCAGAGCGATATCAGAGAAATTCCGCTGGAGATCACATTTTCGTTAATCAATAAGGGAATATTGTACGGAGTTTCGTTTTTTACATCCGAACTTTGCAATTTTCCATTCATTTTAATATCCCTCCGGCGAATTATGCTCACAACCTGAACTTAACAGAAAACAATCCGTTCAGGGATACGACGTTTGTATTTTAAGAATCTGACTGCCTGACCCGACGCATTTTACCTCTCCCTATATTCATGCGTCCGGGACATAAACATAAATAAGGGCTATGAGATGAATTCGTTACAAATCTTGAGTTTTGTCGGTTTTACGCTGCTGGTAGCGGTCATCACCTGGTGGAAGGTCCGTAAAACAGATACCGGATCGCAACAAGGCTATTTTCTTGCCGGACGTTCACTAAAAGCGCCGGTTATTGCCGCTTCGTTAATGCTAACCAACCTTTCCACGGAACAACTGGTCGGCCTTTCCGGGCAGGCCTACAAAAGCGGCATGTCGGTGATGGGCTGGGAAGTCACCTCTGCAGTGACGCTGATCTTCCTCGCGCTAATCTTTTTACCGCGCTATCTGAAGCGCGGCATTGCCACCATCCCCGATTTTCTGGAGGAACGTTATGATAAAACGACGCGTATTATCATCGACTTCTGCTTCCTCATTGCCACCGGCGTCTGCTTTCTGCCGATTGTTCTCTACTCCGGCGCGTTGGCGCTCAACAGCCTGTTTCACGTCGGGGAATCGCTACAGATTTCTCACGGTGCGGCTATCTGGCTATTGGTAATTTTGCTTGGTCTGGCGGGAATTTTGTATGCGGTGATCGGCGGACTGCGCGCAATGGCAGTGGCGGACTCCATCAACGGTATTGGGCTGGTTATCGGCGGGTTGATGGTGCCGGTATTTGGCCTGATCGCGATGGGCAAGGGCAGCTTTATGCAGGGCATTGAGCAACTCACCACCGTTCACGCCGAGAAATTAAACTCAGTCGGTGGCCCGACCGATCCCTTGCCGATTGGCGCGGCATTTACCGGTTTGATACTGGTGAACACCTTTTACTGGTGTACAAATCAGGGCATCGTGCAACGCACGCTGGCGTCAAAAAGCCTGGCGGAAGGGCAAAAGGGGGCGCTGTTAACGGCGGTGCTGAAAATGCTCGACCCGCTGGTACTGGTGCTGCCAGGGTTGATTGCGTTTCATCTGTATCAGGATCTACCGAAAGCCGACATGGCCTACCCGACGCTGGTCAATAACGTTCTGCCAGTGCCACTGGTGGGTTTCTTCGGCGCGGTGTTATTTGGTGCGGTGATCAGTACCTTCAACGGCTTTCTGAATAGCGCCAGTACGTTATTCAGTATGGGTATTTACCGTCGCATCATTAACCAGAATGCCGAGCCGCAGCAGCTGGTCACCGTCGGGCGCAAATTTGGTTTCTTTATCGCTATCGTTTCGGTGCTGGTAGCGCCGTGGATCGCCAACGCGCCGCAGGGGCTGTATAGCTGGATGAAACAGCTCAACGGCATTTACAACGTGCCGCTGGTTACCATCATCATTATGGGCTTTTTCTTCCCGCGCATCCCGGCGCTGGCGGCAAAAGTGGCGATGGGGATTGGCATAATCAGCTACATCACCATCAACTATCTGGTGAAGTTCGACTTCCATTTCCTCTATGTGCTGGCCTGTACGTTCTGCATCAACGTGGTCGTGATGCTGGTGATCGGTTTTATCAAACCGCGCGCCACGCCGTTCACCTTCAAAGATGCGTTTGCGGTGGACATGAAACCGTGGAAAAACGTCAAGATCGCGTCAATTGGCATCCTGTTCGCGATGATTGGCGTCTATGCCGGGCTGGCTGAATTCGGCGGCTACGGTACGCGCTGGTTAGCGATGATCAGTTATTTCATCGCTGCCGTAGTGATTGTCTACCTGATTTTTGACAGCTGGCGGCATCGTCACGACCCAGCCGTAACCTTTACTCCCGACGCGAAGGATAGCCTATGAAACGCCCCAATTTTCTGTTCATCATGACCGATACCCAGGCCACCAATATGGTCGGTTGCTATAGCGGTAAGCCGCTGAATACGCAAAATATTGATAGTCTGGCGGCGGAAAGTATTCGCTTTAATTCCGCCTACACTTGTTCACCGGTTTGTACACCAGCGCGCGCCGGGCTGTTTACCGGTATCTACGCTAACCAGTCCGGCCCGTGGACCAACAACGTCGCGCCGGGCAAAAACATTTCCACCATGGGGCGCTACTTTAAGGATGCGGGCTATCACACCTGCTACATCGGCAAATGGCATCTCGATGGACATGACTATTTCGGCACTGGCGAGTGTCCGCCGGAGTGGGACGCTGATTACTGGTTCGATGGAGCGAACTATCTTAGTGAACTGACGGAGAAAGAGATTAGCCTGTGGCGCAATGGCCTAAACAGCGTTGAGGATTTACAGGCGAACCATATTGACGAAACCTTCACCTGGGCGCACCGCATCAGCAATCGGGCGGTGGATTTTCTGCAACAGCCCGCGCGCGCCGACGAACCTTTCCTGATGGTGATTTCGTATGATGAGCCGCATCACCCGTTCACCTGTCCGGTGGAGTATTTAGAGAAATACACTGATTTTTACTACGAACTGGGTGAGAAAGCAGAGGATGACCTGGCGAACAAACCGGAACATCACCGCTTATGGGCGCAGGCGATGCCATCGCCAGTCGGTGATGACGGGCTTTATCACCATCCGCTCTATTTTGCCTGCAATGACTTTGTTGATGACCAAATCGGACGGGTCATCAACGCCTTAACGCCAGAGCAACGTGAAAATACGTGGGTTATTTATACCTCCGATCACGGCGAAATGATGGGCGCACATAAGCTGATCAGTAAAGGAGCGGCGATGTATGACGACATCACCCGCATTCCGCTGATCATCCGTTCGCCGCAAGGGGAGCGGCGACAGGTCGATACGCCAGTCAGTCATATTGACTTACTGCCGACAATGATGGCGCTGGCAGATATTGAAAAACCAGAGATTCTGCCGGGGGAAAATATCCTTGCCGTAAAAGAACCACGTGGCGTGTTGGTGGAATTTAATCGCTACGAGATTGAGCATGACAGCTTTGGCGGTTTTATTCCGGTGCGTTGCTGGGTAACGGATGACTTTAAACTGGTGCTCAACCTCTTCACCAGTGATGAACTTTACGATCGCCGTAATGACCCAAATGAAATGCATAACCTGATCGATGATATCCATTTTGCCGACGTTCGCAGCAAAATGCATGACGCCTTATTGGATTACATGGACAAAATTCGCGATCCGTTCCGCAGTTATCAATGGAACCTGCGTCCGTGGCGCAAAGATGCACAACCGCGCTGGATGGGGGCGTTTCGTCCACGCCCACAGGATGGTTATTCTCCAGTGGTACGCGACTATGACACCGGTTTACCGACACAAGGGGTGAAGGTGGAAGAGAAAAAACAGAAGTTCTGATGCATTATTGCTGTTCCTGGCCTAATTTTTCGGCGAGGAACAGTTTACAAGGAGCAACAATGAAAATTTCCCGCCTCGGAGAAGCGCCCGATTACCGCTTCTCGCTGGCTAATGAGCGTACTTTTCTGGCGTGGATCCGTACTGCACTAGGATTTCTGGCGGCGGGGGTTGGGCTTGATCAACTTGCGCCAGATTTCGCCACGCCCGTCATCCGCGAACTGCTGGCGTTGTTGTTGTGTCTGTTTTCCGGCGGGTTAGCGATGTATGGCTACTTGCGCTGGTTACGCAATGAAAAAGCGATGCGCCTGAAAGAGGACCTGCCCTATACCAACAGTTTATTAATCATCAGCTTAATATTGATGGTCGTGGCAGTGATCGTCATGGGACTGGTGTTGTATGCCGGATAGCCGCAAAGCCAGACGCATTGCCGACCCAGGGCTGCAGCCGGAACGCACATCACTGGCGTGGTTTCGTACCATGCTGGGCTACGGCGCGTTGATGGCGTTGGCTATCAAACACAACTGGCACCAGGCGGGCATGTTATTCTGGATTTCGATTGGCATCCTCGCCATTGTGGCGCTGATCCTCTGGCACTACACCCGTAATCGCAATTTAATGGATGTCACGAATAGCGATTTTTCCCAATTTCACGTAGTCCGTGACAAATTTTTGATCTCCCTCGCGGTGTTATCTCTCGCAATACTGTTTGCTGTAACGCATATACATCAACTTATCGTATTTATTGAGAGAGTCGCATGACAGGAAGTCAGGTCATTGATGCTGAAGAGGACAGGCATAAACTGGTTGTAGAGTATAAGGATGCTCTGCAACCTGCCGATTTTTATCACAATTTCAAACAGCTGGGCATCCGCTCAGTACAGCTTATTCCCCATCTTGAATTTGATGACCGGGGCGATCTGACGGCCGCTTCGGTGACAGCAGAGCTGTGGGGGAAATTTTTAATTGCCCTGTTCGAGTGTTGGGTGCGGGCAGATATCAGTCGTATTTCGATTGAACTTTTTGACACCACCTTACAAAAATGGTGTGGCAGCGAAAAGTCGCAACCGCGCCGTGACTGCCAGGCGTGCGACTGGCATCGGCTGTGCCCGCACGCTCGGGAAGATAAACCAGACAACGTGCTTTGTGCGGGCTATCAGGCGTTTTATTCTTACTCCGCGCCGCATATGCGGGTGATGCGTGATCTGATAAAGCAGCATCGTTCTCCCATGGAGCTGATGACGATGCTGCGGTGACGTGAGCTTAAACAGGCTGCCCCTGATGCGACATCCGCGTCGCCAGCGGTAGCCAGCACAGCACGATCAACAATCCCATTAAGGTCATCAACAACCCCAGGCTGCCCTGACCGGTTTGCGGCAACATCGCAGAGAGCGACGCCAGCACGCCGGAACCAATGTTTTGCAGACCGCCGACCAGCGCGCCAGCGGTGCCCGCCAGGAAGGGGAACGGCTCCATCGCGCCGCTGGTAGCCAGTGGAAACAGCATCCCGGCACCGAAAAAGAACAGCGCGGCGGGAATGAGCAGCGTCCAGACATTTATCACGCCAAACCAGTCGGGGATCCACATCAGCAAGCCAGCCAGCAGGCAACAGATAACCGACTGCCACATCAACGTTGAGAAGCGCTTATTGGGACGTCCGGCAAACCATGCGCCAAAAAATGCCGCCGGAATCGGCAGAATAAACAAAATACTGACCGTCATACTGCTCAGCCCTAACACCGCGCCCATCAGCACGCCGGAGCAGGCTTCAAATGCGGCAATCCCGGCCAGACCGCCAATCAGCATCAGCAAATAACAGTTAAAACCGCTGTTACCGAAAAGCGTTTTATAACTGGTAAGCAGGCGCGTGCGCGGTGCGTCGACCGGACGCGTTTCCGGCATCCAGCGGGCCATACTGAAAGTCACACCGGCACAAAGAACCAACAAAAAGAGATAACAGGCACGCCAGTTCCACATCGTATCCAGCAGACCGCCGATTAGCGGTGCGAGCAGCGGACTGACAAGAATCCCCATGTTTAACAGGCTGTTAGCGTGGCGCAACTGTGTCCGTTCATATAAATCGCGCGGCAAAGTACGCGCCATTACGCCGCCAACGCCGGTGCCCATCCCCTGCATCGCGCTGGCGGCAATCAATACCATCAAACTGGAGGTCGTGACCGCGACCAGCGTTGCCAGCATAAAAATGGACATTCCGACGAGGATCACCGGTCGGCGACCCACGCGGTCGGAAATCGGGCCATAAAACAGCTGTGAGACACCGTAAGTCAGCAGATAAGCGCCCATTACGCTCTGCACCGCCCCTTCACGGACATTGAGATCGCGCGCCATATCGGCAATAGCTGGAATATAAATGGTTTGCGCCATCTGACCGACGGCCACGAGTAATACCAACATCAATAACAAATTGACGTTTCTATGCCTTTTCATTATCACGGATGCTTTTATAAAAATAATTAGAATAAGTCACTACGCATTCCCATAAATGCGGGAGAGGAATCTATCACATTGATGAATGTTAGCCAGATATACGCCAGGAATGGGGAATTGTTTAGCGGCAGAATATGTAAACAAAAGCGGCAATAAATGTTGCCGGGAACAGTGATGGTGCGGTTGGTAGGGTAAGGTGTTTACGCTGTATTCGACATGAATAAGGCGCACTCTGTCAACAATCTGACCGTCTTTCAGGTGATGATGCTTTATTGCCTGAGTTTCAGTTCAAAATGTGATCTGCCACGTATTTTTATCCGGAAGAAAAATTTTCCATTGTCTCCCCTGTAAAGCTGTGCTTGTATAAATATTGTTAAACACAAAACCAACAAGGTCCCTAATGACTACTTCCATGTTCAACGCAAAACTACTACCAACTGCGCCATCCGCCGCAGTGGTCGTCGTGCGTGTGGTGGTGGTCGTCGGCAATGCGCCGTAGGGACTGGAACAACACACGATTCCAAAACCCCGCCGGCGCAAACCGGGCGGGGTTTTTCGTTTAAGCACCTCCCGGAAAGTCGGCCCAGAAGAAAAGGACTGGAGCATGGCAAGTTCGGGCACAACATCGACGCGTAAGCGCTTTACCGGCGCAGAATTTATCGTTCATTTCCTGGAACAGCAGGGCATTAAGATTGTGACGGGTATTCCGGGCGGTTCTATCCTGCCTGTTTACGATGCCTTAAGCCAAAGCACGCAAATCCGCCATATTCTGGCTCGCCATGAACAGGGCGCGGGGTTTATCGCTCAGGGAATGGCGCGCACCGACGGTAAACCGGCGGTCTGTATGGCCTGTAGTGGACCGGGTGCGACTAACCTGGTGACCGCCATTGCCGATGCGAGGCTGGACTCCATCCCGCTGATTTGCATCACTGGTCAGGTTCCCGCCTCGATGATCGGCACCGACGCCTTCCAGGAAGTCGACACCTACGGCATCTCTATCCCCATCACCAAACACAACTATCTGGTCAGACATATCGAAGAACTCCCGCAGGTCATGAGCGATGCCTTCCGCATTGCGCAATCAGGCCGCCCTGGCCCGGTGTGGATAGACATTCCTAAGGATGTGCAAACGGCAGTTTTTGAGATTGAAACACAGCCCGCTATGGCAGAAAAAGCCGCCGCACCCGCCTTTAGCGAAGAAAGTATTCGTGACGCGGCGGCGATGATTAACGCCGCCAAACGCCCGGTGCTTTATCTGGGTGGTGGTGTGATCAACGCGCCTGCGCGAGTGCGTGAACTGGCGGAGAAAGCGCAACTGCCTACCACCATGACTTTAATGGCGCTGGGTATGTTGCCAAAAGCGCATCCGCTGTCGCTGGGTATGCTGGGGATGCACGGCGTGCGCAGCACCAACTATATTTTGCAGGAGGCGGATTTGTTGATTGTTCTCGGTGCGCGTTTTGATGACCGGGCGATTGGCAAAACCGAGCAGTTCTGTCCGGATGCCAAAATTATTCATGTCGATATCGACCGCGCAGAGCTGGGCAAAATCAAGCAACCGCATGTGGCAATTCAGGCGGATGTTGATGACGTGTTGGCGCAGTTGATCCCGCTGGTGGAAGCGCAACCGCGTGCAGAGTGGCACCAGTTGGTGGCGGATTTGCAGCGTGAATTCCCGTGTCCAATCCCGAAAGCGTGCGATCCATTAAGCCATTACGGCCTGATCAACGCCGTTGCCGCCTGTGTCGATGACAATGCGATTATCACCACCGACGTGGGTCAGCATCAGATGTGGACCGCGCAAGCCTATCCGCTCAATCGCCCACGCCAGTGGCTGACCTCCGGCGGGCTGGGCACGATGGGTTTTGGCCTGCCTGCGGCGATTGGCGCGGCGCTGGCGAACCCGGACCGCAAAGTGTTGTGCTTCTCCGGCGACGGCAGCCTGATGATGAATATTCAGGAGATGGCGACCGCCAGTGAAAATCAGCTGGATGTTAAAATCATTTTGATGAACAACGAAGCGCTGGGGCTGGTGCATCAGCAACAGAGTCTGTTCTACAAGCAGGGCGTTTTTGCCGCTACCTATCCGGGCAAAATCAACTTTATGCAGATTGCCGCCGGATTCGGCCTCGAAACCTGTGATTTGAATAACGAAGCCGATCCGCAGGCTGCATTGCAGGAAATCATCAATCGCCCTGGCCCGGCGCTGATCCATGTGCGCATTGATGCCGAAGAAAAAGTGTACCCGATGGTGCCGCCAGGTGCGGCGAATACTGAAATGGTGGGGGAATAAGCCATGCAAAACACAACTCATGATAACGTGATTCTGGAGCTCACCGTTCGCAACCATCCGGGTGTAATGACCCACGTTTGTGGCCTTTTTGCCCGCCGCGCTTTTAACGTTGAAGGCATTCTCTGCCTGCCGATTCAGGACAGCGACAAAAGCCACATCTGGCTACTGGTCAATGACGACCAGCGTCTGGAGCAGATGATAAGCCAAATCGACAAGCTGGAAGATGTGGTGAAAGTGCAGCGTAATCAGTCCGACCCGACGATGTTTAACAAGATTGCGGTGTTTTTTCAGTAAGTGATTTTCTCGCCTGGATGGGATATTTACATCCGGGCGAGCTTATATTCTGCAACTCAAATTATTCAGAGTATATATTCGTCCATTGAAGACAACATTGATTTCTTATTCATATCATCAGGCCAATTCACTTCACGGCCCCAAATACCTGGAGCAGTATTGATAGATTTCTCTAAAAACTCATCGTCAAAATTCATAAAGCTATTAATCCATAACCATAATTTGTTATTTGTCATATGCAATGCATTTATAGCACTCTCTGTCGTTATCAGGTTAAAGGTGTCAATAATATTTGTACTGTCTAATGATTCATAAACAATACAGCGAATGGTGGCGTATGTGGAATGGTGATTTTGCGCAAAAAAAGCTATACCTTGAATTTGTTCCCAGTCGTACTCTTTATATTCAGGCTTAGTATGTTTGTAGAATGGGTAGTGCCACCAGAAGGTATAGGTCGATTTATGACTCATATCATTAAGAATATAATTACAAATATAGACCTTTCCTGTTTTTCTATTAAAACGAATTGGGTAATGTCGCGGGGCAAAGATAAAATAATTTAGGATAGCAGCAAAAACAAAAGACATGAAAAAAATTGCGCAGTAAGCAATATGTAGCAGTAACTCAGAGTCTGCGCGGTATCTCCACGTATCTAAGTATCGTTCGAAGTTAAATATAATGTCATATATAAAGAATAAAACAGAGCCAAAACATAAAATAACGATAGGTAAAAAAAGAACGATACTCAGAATGTTCATGCCATAAAATGACGTGTAGTTTCGTGTTATCTCACAGTAGTTGTCATTAATATATGTTAATTTATCACTGTTTGATAACTTCTCACTGTTGCTTTGTGTTCTTTTGTTTATTTCATTAATGAGTCGTGGAACAATAGTTTGTTTTATTAAGTGAGGGTGAGTGTGCATATCTGCTCCTTTTTTACAGACAATATCACGCAGGGATTTTTTTGTACATTAATCGGTGGGTTTTATTATTAAAATGTAATAATGAAGCAGGCATGCTTGTCATACTTCAAGTTGCATGTGCTGTGTCTGCGAAATATTTGACCTTTCAGGATTAGTGCAAGCGTTGTTCAAAACGTCACTGCGTTTTTTCCTGCAGCGCGAATTATTTCGAGTATGGTTTTTATACTGAACTAATAATTTATAATTATACAACCAATCAAACTATAAATATAGAATATACATTTTACTTATTCAAAATGGATACTAACAAGGTATTAATGCCGCCAGCATTTTTAATGGTTAGTCGATATACAAGTCCTTGAAGGCATCACTTCTTTCCACAAGCAACAAGAGCGCAGCTTTTGGCAGTAACCGCTCAAGGCTTGAACAACATCGCGCTTATCGTTAAGGTAAGCGCGTTTTATTACCCGCCAGGACAAGATCATGATCACCGTTGCCCTTATAGACGATCACCTTATCGTCCGCTCCGGCTTTGCGCAGCTGCTGGGGCTGGAACCTGATTTGCAGGTAGTTGCCGAGTTTGGTTCGGGGCGCGAGGCGCTGGCGGGGCTGCCGGGGCGCGGTGTGCAGGTGTGTATTTGCGATATCTCCATGCCTGATATCTCCGGTCTGGAGCTTCTAAGCCAGCTGCCGAAAGGCATGGCGACAATTATGCTCTCCGTTCACGACAGTCCGGCGCTGGTTGAGCAGGCGCTTAACGCGGGGGCGCGCGGCTTTCTCTCCAAACGCTGTAGCCCGGATGAACTCATTGCTGCGGTGCATACGGTTGCCACTGGCGGCTGTTATCTGACGCCGGATATTGCCATTAAACTGGCATCTGGTCGCCAGGACCCGCTAACCAAACGCGAACGCCAGGTGGCAGAAAAACTGGCGCAAGGAATGGCGGTGAAAGAGATTGCCGCCGAACTGGGCTTGTCGCCGAAAACAGTACACGTCCATCGCGCCAATCTGATGGAAAAACTGGGCGTCAGTAACGACGTTGAACTGGCGCGCCGCATGTTTGATGGCTGGTGATGAAGACGTTGTTCTCCCGCTTAATTACCGTTATTGCCTGCTTTTTTATCTTCTCTGCCGCATGGTTTTGCCTGTGGAGTATCAGCCTGCACCTGGTTGAGCGCCCTGATATGGCGGTGCTGTTATTTCCGTTTGGCCTGCGGCTAGGGCTAATGCTGCAATGCCCGCGCGGATACTGGCCGGTGCTACTGGGTGCGGAGTGGCTGCTGATTTACTGGCTAATGCAGGCGGTCGGTTTAACCCATTTCTCCTTATTGATGATCGGTAGTTTACTGACGTTATTGCCCGTGGCGCTGATCTCGCGCTATCGCCATCAACGTGACTGGCGCACCTTGCTGTTACAGGGTGCGGCGTTAACGGCGGCGGCGTTGTTGCAGTCGTTGCCCTGGCTTTGGCACGGCAAAGAGTCGTGGAATGCGCTGCTGCTGACTTTAACTGGCGGCCTGACGCTGGCCCCGATATGTCTGGTGTTCTGGCACTATCTCGCCAATAACACCTGGCTGCCGCTCGGCCCGTCACTGGTTTCTCAGCCAATCAACTGGCGCGGGCGACATCTGGTCTGGTACTTGCTGCTGTTTGTTATCAGTCTCTGGCTCCAGTTGGGATTGCCAGACGAACTGTCGCGCTTTACGCCATTCTGTCTGGCGCTGCCGATTATCGCGCTGGCCTGGCACTATGGTTGGCAAGGAGCGCTGATTGCGACATTGATGAACGCCATCGCGCTGATCGCCAGTCAAACCTGGCGCGATCATCCGGTGGATTTATTGCTCTCGCTGCTGGTGCAAAGTCTGACAGGGTTGTTACTGGGCGCTGGCATCCAGCGGTTGCGTGAACTTAACCAGTCGCTGCAAAAGGAACTGGCGCGCAATCAGCATCTCGCTGAACGGTTGCTGGAAACCGAAGAGAGCGTGCGCCGTGATGTGGCACGTGAGCTGCACGATGATATCGGTCAGACCATTACTGCTATTCGTACTCAGGCGGGCATTGTCCAGCGGCTCGCGGCGGATAACGCCAGCGTGAAACAGAGCGGGCAGCTCATCGAACAGTTGTCGCTGGGCGTTTACGACGCGGTGCGCCGCTTGTTAGGGCGGTTACGTCCGCGCCAGCTGGATGATCTCACCCTGGAGCAGGCCATCCGCTCACTGATGCGGGAAATGGAGCTGGAAGGGCGCGGCATTGTCAGTCATCTCGAATGGCGAATCGATGAATCAGCGTTAAGCGAAAACCAGCGCGTGACGCTATTTCGCGTCTGCCAGGAAGGGTTGAACAACATTGTGAAACATGCCGATGCCAGCGCGGTCACGCTGCAAGGCTGGCAGCATGATGAGCGGTTAATGCTGGTGATTGAAGACGATGGCAGCGGTTTACCGCCAGATTCCGGGCAACACGGTTTTGGCCTTACCGGAATGCGCGAGCGCGTAACGGCGCTGGGTGGCACATTGACCATCTCCTGCCTGCACGGCACGCGTGTCAGCGTTTCTCTACCTCAACGTTATGTCTAAGGTTCGATGATGTTGCCGTTTCTGAAAGCGCCTGCCGATGCGCCATTAATGACTGATAAACATGAAATTGATGCCCGCTATCGCTACTGGCGTCGGCATATTCTGCTGACCATCTGGCTGGGTTACGCGCTGTTTTACTTCACGCGTAAAAGTTTTAACTCCGCCGTACCAGAAATCCTTGCTAACGGCGTGCTCAGCCGTAGCGATATTGGCCTGTTAGCGACCCTGTTTTACATTACCTACGGTGTGTCGAAGTTTGTCTCCGGCATTGTCAGCGATCGCTCAAATGCCCGTTATTTTATGGGGATAGGGCTTATTGCCACGGGCATTATCAACATTCTGTTTGGCTTCTCGACGTCGCTATGGGCGTTTGCCGTGCTCTGGGTGTTGAACGCCTTTTTCCAGGGCTGGGGTTCACCGGTGTGTGCGCGTCTGTTAACCGCCTGGTATTCTCGTACCGAGCGCGGCGGTTGGTGGGCATTATGGAACACGGCGCATAACGTCGGCGGCGCACTCATTCCCATTGTGATGGCAGCGAGCGCGCTGCATTACGGCTGGCGTGCCGGGATGATGATTGCGGGTTGTATGGCGATCGTCGTGGGGATTTTTCTCTGCTGGCGGCTGCGCGATCGCCCGCAGGCGTTAGGTTTACCGGCAGTTGGTGAATGGCGGCACGACGCACTGGAGATTGCTCAACAACAAGAAGGGGCAGGGCTGACGCGTAAAGAGATCCTCACCAAATATGTGTTGCTGAATCCGTATATCTGGCTGCTTTCGTTTTGCTATGTGCTGGTCTATGTGGTTCGGGCGGCGATCAACGACTGGGGCAATTTGTATATGTCCGAGACGCTGGGCGTCGATCTGGTCACGGCGAATACGGCAGTGACAATGTTTGAACTGGGCGGATTTATCGGTGCGCTGGTAGCGGGTTGGGGTTCGGACAAACTGTTTAACGGCAACCGCGGGCCGATGAATTTGATTTTCGCCGCCGGAATTTTGCTTTCAGTCGGCTCGCTGTGGCTGATGCCATTTGCCAGCTACGTGATGCAGGCAACCTGCTTCTTCACCATTGGTTTTTTTGTCTTTGGCCCGCAGATGTTAATCGGCATGGCGGCGGCAGAGTGTTCCCACAAAGAGGCGGCAGGGGCGGCGACGGGGTTTGTCGGCTTGTTTGCTTATCTTGGTGCGTCGCTTGCTGGTTGGCCGCTGGCGAAAGTACTCGATACCTGGCACTGGAGCGGATTTTTTGTGGTTATCGCCATCGCCGCCGGGATTTCCGCACTGCTGTTACTGCCCTTTTTGAACGCCCAGACACCGCGAGAAGCGTGATGCATCTCACCTTTTCACTTCATATCCGGCAAAACTAAGAAATTTTCCAGGTTTTGCCTGGACGCTATCTCAGGCCTGATTTGCTGCTGATTTTTACAATGCATGCCTCACGCAGGTATTCATTTCAGGAGTAACCCATGCTGGCTTTCTTAAACCAGGTTCGCAAGCCGACCCTGGACCTTCCGCTCGAAGTGCGGCGCAAAATGTGGTTCAAACCGTTCATGCAATCCTACCTGGTGGTCTTTATCGGCTACCTTACGATGTACCTGATTCGCAAGAACTTTAACATCGCGCAGAACGACATGATCTCGACCTACGGGTTGAGCATGACGCAGCTGGGGATGATCGGCCTGGGCTTCTCCATCACTTATGGCGTGGGTAAAACGCTGGTTTCTTACTACGCCGACGGCAAAAACACCAAACAATTCCTGCCGTTCATGCTGATCCTGTCTGCCATTTGTATGCTGGGCTTCAGTGCCAGTATGGGCAGCGGCTCGGTTAGCCTGTTCCTGATGATTGCCTTCTACGCCTTGAGCGGCTTTTTCCAGAGTACCGGCGGTTCATGCAGTTACTCCACCATCACCAAATGGACGCCGCGTCGTAAACGCGGGACATTCCTCGGTTTCTGGAACATTTCTCACAACCTTGGTGGTGCAGGCGCAGCAGGTGTGGCGCTGTTCGGCGCAAATTACCTGTTCGATGGTCATGTCATCGGCATGTTTATTTTCCCGTCGATTATCGCGCTGATTGTTGGTTTTATCGGTCTGCGTTACGGCAGCGACTCCCCGGAATCTTATGGCCTCGGCAAAGCTGAAGAGCTGTTTGGCGAGGAGATCAGTGAAGAGGATAAAGAGACAGAATCTACCGATATGACCAAGTGGCAGATCTTTGTTGAGTATGTGCTGAAAAACAAAGTGATCTGGCTGCTGTGCTTCGCCAACATTTTCCTCTATGTGGTGCGTATTGGTATCGACCAGTGGTCAACCGTGTATGCGTTCCAGGAACTGAAACTCTCTAAAGCGGTGGCGATTCAGGGCTTTACGCTGTTTGAAGCTGGTGCGCTGGTCGGTACGCTGCTGTGGGGCTGGCTCTCTGACCTGGCGAACGGTCGCCGTGGCCTGGTGGCCTGTATCGCGCTGGCGCTGATTATCGCCACGCTCGGTGTGTATCAACACGCCAGCAACCAATATATCTACCTGGCTTCTCTCTTTGCGTTGGGTTTCCTGGTCTTTGGCCCGCAACTGTTGATTGGCGTGGCGGCTGTTGGCTTTGTACCTAAAAAAGCGATTGGCGCTGCCGATGGTATTAAAGGCACCTTCGCTTACCTGATTGGTGACAGCTTTGCCAAGTTAGGTCTGGGAATGATTGCCGATGGGACGCCGGTATTTGGCCTTACCGGCTGGGCAGGCACCTTCGCCGCGCTGGATATCGCCGCGATTGGTTGTATCTGCCTGATGGCGATAGTGGCGGTGATGGAAGAACGCAAAATCCGCCGCGAGAAAAAAATTCAGCAGTTGACAGTGGCATAAACGTAACTGGTGACTTTTGCCCGGCATGACGCCGGGCTTTTTTTTATTATTCCGTGACTTCCAGCGTAGTGAAGGCAAACTTCTCACCATCAAACAGCCCCTGACTGGTTAGTTTCAGCGCGGGGATCACTGGCAGGGAAAGAAACGCCATCTGAATAAACGGCTCATCCGGTAACGGACCGCATTCACGGGCGGCGGCTTTCAAGGCGTCAATTTGCTCCGCCAGTGACTGCGCCGTGTCGGTGCTCATTAGCCCGGCAATGGGCAACGGTAGATGACTTTGTACCTGGCCGTTACGGACCACGCACAGCCCGCCGCCATCCTGAATCACCTGATTGACCGCCAGCGCCATCTCTTCTGCGCTACGACCGATCACCACAATATTATGGCTGTCATGGCTGACCGTCGCCGCCAGCGCACCTTCATTCAGGCCAAAGCCGCCGAGCAAACCACAGGCCGGAGCCAGTCGTTGTCCGTAACGCTCAAGAACGGCAATAAAGCACACATCATCGCGATCAAAACCGTTTTCGCTGTAGACGCTGGAGCGGGAGTGCGTGATCAGTTCGTTATGGATTACCTCAATAACGCGATAGCGTTTTCCGGGGGTAAATTGCAGGGCAAAGTCACTGGCGGAAACTGGCTGGCGATCAATGGTATTGCCATATGGCGGGGCGGATTGTGCCAGTCTCGCCGACTCTTCCGCCTGTAAGGTTTGTGCATCGATCGGCTCGCCTTTCACCAGTACCTGCTGCACCGTGACCTTACGCGCATCGCTCAACAGGACGATATCGGCCTGCTTGCCGGGTGCCAGTAAGCCGAGGTGATTCAGACCAAAATGGCGCGCCGTCGACCAGCTGGCTACGCGATATGCCACATGCAGCGGTACATTGTGTTGTTCGATCAGGCGGCGAATTAAGGCATCGATGTGTCCTTCATGGGCGATCTCCCACGGGTTACGGTCATCGGTACAGAGCATGCATTGCGGGCTGTTAAATTCGTTGATCAACGGTGCCAGCGCGTTGAGATTGCGGGCTGCGGACCCTTCACGGATCATCAATGACATGCCGAGTTGCAATTTCCGGCGTCCTTCTTCCAACTGATAACTTTCGTGGCAGTTTTCAATACCCGCAGCAATATAGGCGTTAAGTTCTTTACCACCCAAACCCGGGCAGTGACCGTCCAGTGTCAGGTGGCGAAATGCGTCCAGTTTATCGAGCAGCGCATTCTGCCCGCTAATTACGCCAGGGTAGTCCATCATTTCTGCAAGGCCGGTAACCTGCGGATGGTCCCGCCAGGCGAGCATCTGTTCAAGAGTAAAACTGGCACCATTAACATCGCAGCCTTCCAGTGCGGGTACGCAAGAGCTGACCTGTAAGTACTGGTTTTGCCTTGCCTGTTCGGCGCAGCGGGCAAACCAGGCGAATCCGGCTTCTCCCATCACGTTGACGATTTCATGAGGGTCGCAAATAACGGTCGTCAGGCCGCGCGGCAGGGTAGCAGTTTCAAAGGTGATCGGCGTCATCATGCTGGATTCAATATGCAGGTGAGCATCAATAAACCCTGGCACCGCCGTTGCGCCGCGGGCATCAATCCGCTGCAAAGCCGGAGCATCAGCGTATTCTGCGCCAACACCGGCAATGTAACGTCCTTTAATCACAATTGGGCCGGAAATTTCTCCGCCATTGATCAGGTCGAGAATAGAGACATTATCAATAATATAATCGGCAACAGCGTCTCCACGGGAAACGGCTAACAATTCCTGGTATTCAGCCCGGCTAATGTGATGAAATTTATGGTTAATAGAATTATTCATATTTTTCTCATTTTGATTTTATCAATTTGATTATTATTTATCATAAAGAAACGTCGCGAGATTATTAAAGAATATCCATTAATGTGCAATTGAAATGTGATAATTATCACTGAACCGTTGTTGTCATTTGTTTTACAAAAGCAAGGGATTAAATCTCCTCCAATGGACAAAAAAATGAATAATGACAATACCGATTACGTGAGTAATGAATCAGGGACGCTTTCGCGATTATTTAAACTACCTCAGCATGGGACCACCGTCCGCACAGAATTGATTGCGGGGATGACCACTTTTTTAACCATGGTGTACATCGTTTTTGTGAACCCGCAAATCCTCGGCGCGGCACAAATGGACCCAAAAGTGGTGTTTGTTACCACCTGTTTGATTGCCGGTATCGGCAGTATTGCGATGGGGGTATTTGCTAACTTACCCGTGGCACTGGCTCCGGCAATGGGCCTGAACGCCTTCTTTGCCTTCGTGGTCGTGGGGGCGATGGGTATCTCCTGGCAGACCGGGATGGGCGCGATATTCTGGGGCGCAGTTGGGCTATTTTTGCTCACGCTGTTTCGTATCCGGTACTGGATGATCTCCAACATTCCATTAAGTTTACGTATTGGTATCACCAGCGGAATCGGATTATTTATCGCCTTAATGGGATTAAAAAATACTGGCGTTATTGTCGCCAATAAAGACACCCTGGTGATGATTGGCGATTTAAGTTCTCACGGCGTGTTGTTAGGTATTTTAGGGTTTTTTATTATAACTGTGTTGTCATCACGTCATTTTCATGCCGCGGTGCTTGTTTCTATTGTGGTGACGTCTTGCTGTGGATTATTTTTCGGTGATGTTCATTTTAGCGGTGTCTATTCCATTCCGCCTGATATTAGCGGCGTCATTGGTGAAGTGGATTTGAGCGGTGCGTTATCACTTGAACTCGCCGGTATCATTTTCTCCTTTATGCTGATCAACTTATTTGATTCATCAGGGACATTAATTGGTGTGACTGATAAAGCTGGCTTAATAGATAGTAACGGTAAATTCCCCAATATGAATAAGGCGCTGTATGTTGATAGCATCAGTTCGGTGGCGGGTGCGTTTATCGGTACCTCGTCTGTTACCGCCTATATTGAAAGTACTTCAGGTGTGGCTGTCGGTGGTCGCACGGGGCTGACGGCTGTCGTAGTCGGCGTTATGTTTCTGCTGGTTATGTTCTTCTCACCGCTGGTGGCGATGGTTCCTCCTTACGCCACCGCCGGAGCGTTAATCTTTGTTGGCGTATTGATGACATCGAGCCTGGCACGCGTTAACTGGGATGATTTTACCGAATCGGTGCCTGCGTTTATTACCACGGTGATGATGCCCTTTACGTTCTCGATCACCGAAGGGATTGCACTAGGCTTTATGTCGTACTGCATCATGAAAGTGTGCACCGGGCGCTGGCGCGATCTGAACCTGTGTGTGGTGGTGGTCGCAGCTCTGTTTGCACTGAAGATTATTCTGGTGGATTAGTAACTGGCGAGGGTTTCCAGATATCATGAGTTCTGATTACGCAGGAGAACTCATGATCTGGATAATGCTCGCCACGCTGGCGGTAGTGTTTGTGGTTGGTTTTCGGGTGCTGACATCCGGGGCCAGAAAAGCGATTCGCCGTCTCAGCGATCGGCTGAACATCGATGTCGTACCCGTGGAGTCGATGGTCGATCAAATGGGAAAGTCAGCCGGTGACGAATTTTTACGTTATTTGCATCGCCCGGATGAGTCGCACCTGCAAAACGCCGCGCAGGTGTTGCTCATCTGGCAAATTGTCATTGTCGATGGTAGCGAACAGAACCTGCTGCAATGGCATCGGATTTTACAAAAAGCCCGCCTTGCCGCGCCGATTACCGATGCTCAGGTCAGACTGGCGCTGGGTTTTCTGCGCGAAACCGAACCTGAAATGCAGGATATCAATGCTTTTCAGATGCGCTATAACGCGTTCTTTCAGCCTGCCGAGGGCGTTCACTGGCTGCATTAAAACCGCTTCGTCTTATCAGCCTACAGACCGCGCCTGACCTGGTGGGTGGATAAGGCGTGTACGTCGCATCCGGTATCGGAATTGACAGTAGGTGAACGCATTATCTACGTTCTATTTACAGCAGCACCTCCAGCCCGTGTTTTTGCACAATGCTGAGCAGTTTTAATGAAATGCCATTGGGGCGTTTAGCGCCACTTTCCCATTTTTGTACAGTTGAAACGCTGGTATTGAGATAGTGAGCGAAGACGGGCTGACTCACTTTTAATTTTTCCCGCAGTGCTTTTATCTCAACAGGTTGTAAGTCTTGCACGCTGGTCAGGCAGGCTTTGTCAAAAGTACGCATCGTTTCGGCAGAAATAGCATCGACTCTGGACAATCCAGCCGCTGCGCTGTGAATAGCTTCAAATGCAGGACTTTTAAATTTAGTTTTTGCAGTCATAGCAGATCTCTGTCAGTTCTTTAGTGTTAATCATTGCTGTCAGTTGGGCTTTCGTCAGGAAGGCATAATGCTTTGCAAGTTCACGAAACCCAGCCAGTTCCTGACTATTAATGTTCGACATATCCTGTTTTGCATATAAAAACGTGTAAAACCAATTGCTTCCCCCTTTCGCCAGAATAATTGCACGCTCACGATTTCGGTGAAGGCGCTTTTTAAAAACGCCACCACCAAGTACATCAGCTTTACCTTGTTCCGTTTCTAAAATGGCCCGGCACAACTCTTCATCTGTTATTGCATGAGACCTGGCTTCCCTTGCAAACCATTTGGTTTTAAACACGCGCATATCGTTGAGATCCTGTTATTAAAGTATATCACCAAGTGCAATACTTTATCCCTTATTCCCAACCTAATCGCGAAAATGCATATCACCTTGCCCTATGATTTTTATTTCTTCGAGCAGCCTCGAACTTTTCCCACAACACCGTAAAAGTTGCAAAAACGTTAAATACGTCACACATTTCAATGTTAAAGTGGTCGGCTTTCCCTCTGAAACATGCCACGGGTAACACCATGAGTGAATTTATTGCTGAAAACCGCGGCGCGGATGCCATCACCCGACCGAACTGGTCAGCCGTTTTCTCGGTGGCATTTTGCGTTGCCTGTCTGATTATCGTTGAGTTTTTGCCCGTCAGTTTGTTGACGCCAATGGCCCAGGATTTAGGCATTTCGGAAGGGGTTGCCGGGCAATCGGTGACCGTAACCGCTTTTGTGGCGATGTTTGCCAGTTTGTTTATTACCCAGACCATTCAGGCCACTGACCGCCGCTACGTTGTCATTCTGTTCGCCGTTTTGCTGACGCTTTCCTGTTTGCTGGTTTCCTTTGCCAACTCATTCAGTCTGTTGTTAATCGGTCGCGCCTGTCTGGGGCTGGCGCTGGGCGGGTTCTGGGCGATGTCGGCGTCGCTGACCATGCGTCTGGTACCGCCGCGTACGGTGCCGAAGGCGCTGTCGGTGATCTTCGGCGCGGTTTCTATTGCGCTGGTGATTGCCGCGCCGTTGGGCAGTTTTTTAGGCGAGCTTATCGGTTGGCGCAATGTCTTTAATGCGGCGGCGGTGATGGGCGTGCTGTGTATTTTCTGGATTATCAAATCACTGCCTTCGCTGCCAGGCGAACCTTCGCATCAGAAACAAAATACTTTCCGCTTATTACAACGTCCGGGAGTGATGGCCGGGATGATCGCCATCTTTATGTCCTTTGCCGGACAGTTTGCTTTTTTCACTTATATTCGCCCAGTGTATATGAATCTGGCGGGATTCGGTGTTGATGGCTTAACCCTGGTGCTGCTGAGTTTTGGTATCGCCAGCTTTGTCGGGACATCGCTTTCGTCGTTTATTCTCAAACGTTCGGTGAAACTGGCCTTAGCGGGCGCACCGTTTGTGCTCGCCCTGAGCGCGCTGGTACTGACGCTGTGGGGAAGCGATAAAATTGTTGCTACTGGTGTGGCGATTATCTGGGGGCTGACCTTTGCTTTAATTCCCGTTGGCTGGTCAACGTGGATCACTCGCTCACTGGCCGATCAGGCAGAAAAAGCCGGATCTATTCAGGTGGCCGTTATTCAGCTTGCCAATACCTGCGGTGCGGCAATCGGCGGTTATGCGTTGGATAACATTGGTCTGACTTCGCCGCTGATGTTGTCCGGCACATTGATGTTGCTGACTGCATTGTTGGTGACTGCAAAGGTGAAAATGAAGAAATCCTGATATCAGGTAAAGAAGCGTTGGTCAGTGGTTGTTGCCGTTCTTACATATCCGGGCATTCTACCTTACCCAACGCTTCCCAATAATTGCTCTGATTATTACGTTCCATCGCCACGATGGCTTCGCGTATGTGTTGTTTATTGCTTTCATCAGACAACATTAACTTTTCCCACGCTTCATCTGATAACGATGCCTGTGGCGTGCAAATTTTACGTAAATCTTGCAATACCGTGGTTTTCTCTTTTGCCGACTGTAGGGAACTGAATGGCGACTCGGCCTGAGAAATGGCTGGAAAAATCAGGAATATGGTAATCATGAGTAGCATCGTTGGCTTCATAGCGGCAACCTTCTGCAAATGTGCATCGAATGAAGCATAAGTGTAGTTTGCTTTTGCCGCTCTCATCATGCTGTACGAAAGGTGTTTGCGTGGTCAGTAAGAAGTGCCAGACTTTATATTCCACTTTTATTCCTTTTTATTCTTATCGATAGAGTTTCGTTTTTTTATCAGCTATCTTTCCGAGGTAATAACCAATAAATGATTACCTTTATTCTATTGCCACTGAATTAATGATATGGCAATGAGACAAAGAACATGTAACTTATGATCACATTATTTAAATTTCAATATTTTTATATCTAAAAATGTTATGTTTTGCGTGGGTGATTCATTTTGTGAATGTGTTTTTTATTGCTATCTTTCTTTAAATAATCATAAAAATCAGTGTAATAGATTATCAGTGAAATAAAATTATATGTTTTTATAATGTTTATTTTATTGTTTTAATTTTCATGAATATATTTTTCATTTAATTTTTTAATGTATTTTGAACATAATCACATATATAAACTAAACATTTATTACATATTGTCGAAAAGATTATTTGGTATTACTGTTAATAAGGTTTTAGGAGTATCAATCTTTGTTTTAAATGGAAATTTCTATGAAAAAATCTCTTTTTCTATTATTGCCTTTAGTTGTGACAAATGCACATGCTGTATATGTTGATGTTCGGCATGAATACCTTGATGATAGTAAAGCTAATTATGATCGTGCGTATATCTCTCATCGTTTTGCTAACGGTTTTGGTTTTGCTATTGAGGCAATATCAAAATCGGGTGGTGATGATACTGATAGACCATTTAATGATCTTGAAGTTCAGGGGAATGAATATACTGTCAGCTATCAGTTCAAAACAGGAGAGGTTGCCTGGCAGCCGGGATTTGTGCTGGAAACAGGTAATGGTTATTCAAACTATAAACCTTACCTCCGAGCAACATGGACGTTAAATGAAAGTTGGTGGGTTGGCGCTCGCTATCGATTTGAATATGTCCGGCGCTCTTCAGATGCCCGTGAAGATGATACTGTTAACCGTATGGATGCTTGGGTAGACTATAAGTGGAATAATTTTGACTGGACGATAGAAGGTATTTATAAGAAAGCCGATAAATATAATCTATATGATGGCGGCAAAGATAATTATGAGTATAACTTCAGAACTGCATACGCTATTGGGCAGTGGACTCCATTTGTTGAAGTTGGTAACGTTTCAGTTAATAGCACCAGCGATGAGCGCCAGACTCGCTTCCGTGTCGGTTTAGGTTATACCTTCTAAGCACCTATTTGAATATTTATTTCACTTCCCTTTGTTATATCTTCCAAAAGTTAATTTGAATATTGTTTAAGCATCCCTATTTCCGGTTGTTATAATAAACAACCGGATTTTTTTGTTATTTATTTACAGAGCTATTGAGGGCGGACTTCTTTACATAACGCCGAGAAGGCGAGGCAGGAATAACGTCATTTCTGGTATATAAGTTATCAGTAGTAATACACCAATAATAACGGCATAAAAGGGGAGTAACGGCTTGATTACTTCTTCAACCTTTACCTTTCCGACGCTGGCACCGACGTATAAACCACTGCCTACTGGTGGAGTAATCGTACCGATAGCCAGGTTATAAATCATGATAATACCAAAATGAATGGGATCAACACCTAGTTTAATCATAATTGGCAACAGGATTGGCGTAAATATAAGAATGGCTGGGCCAATATCCATAAATGCACCGATAATAAGCAAAAAGACAGTGATTACCAGCAGGATAACTAATTTATTGGCAGAAATTCCTAAAATCATGTTGCTTAACGCTGTCGGAATATTTGTAATCGACATAGAGAAAGACATCGCTGAAGACGTTGCCAGAAGGAACATAATCACCCCAGTCATCACAACTGTCTGGAGTAAAATAGAAGGAAGATCTTTTAGTTTCAGTGTACGATAAAACACCACAGTCAGTAGCAGCGTATAGACAACAGCAATGGCTGAGGCTTCAATAGCTGTAAAAATTCCCTGCACGATGCCACCGACAATAATAACAATTAACATCAGGCTTGGAATTGTTTCAACCGAGACCTTCAGCACCATCCCTTTTTGTACGGTAAAAAAAACACGATAGTTGTGCCGTTTCGCTACAATCAGCGTTACCAGCATACATCCTATGCCCCAAAGTAAGCCGGCAACTAACCCTCCAGCAAAAAGTGCAGCAATAGACGTCCCACCACTGGCCAATGCATAGAGAATAAAAGCCGTCGTGGGCGGAATTAACATGCCTGTTGGTGCAGAGGCAATATTTACCGCAGCAGCAAAACTACGATCGTAACCTTCACGAGCACTCATTGGTACCATAACGCCACCAATAGAAGTTGAAGCGGCAATCGCGGACCCGGAAATAGCGCCAAACATCATATTGCCAACAATATTCGTGTAGGAAAGAGAACCGGGTAATTTCCCCGTAAACAGCTTGGCAAAATTTACCAGGCGTGAAGCGATACCACCACTATTCATAATCACGCCAGAAAGAACGAAAAACGGTACCGCCAATAAAGCAAAACTGTCCAGGCTGGAGAACATTTTTTGTGCGGTAGAAAACATTGCGACGTCGAAAGGTAATACCAGCATCATTGTACTGAAAGAGGCAATAACGATGCATATCCCGATTGGTGAGCCCATTGCGAGTAAAACAACAAAAACGGCAATTAATATGCAAGAAGCAAGGATAGGATCAGTCATGTGGTTTCTCTAAATAATGTAAAGTAGCATCCGTTGTTGAACTTTTATCTTTTAGCGGCTCAATAATATTTAACAAACTATAGATAATAATTAGCACTCCTGAAACAGGGAGTGCGTAATAAATTTTGGACATTGAAATGCCTAGGGCAGGAGATACCTGTAATGCGGAAACCACCGATATCCTTAAGCCTCCGATAATTAATACCCAAACAGAGAAGGCAATAAAAATAATTTGTAGAATAATCTCCCACCACCTGCGTAATGTTGTGGGAGCTTTATCCAGTAATATTGTTAAACTAATATGCTGTTTTTTCCCAACAACGAAAGCCATTCCTAGCATAGATACCCATACCAGTGAGAATCGCAGCATTTCTTCTGTAAGGGTACTGGGTACATCCAGGATGTAACGGCTAATAACTTGCCAGCAAGCAATACCGACCATAATAGCCAGCATTAAACAACAAATGCTGCCGAGAAGTAAATCAAGTCCTTTTCTGAAAGTATTCATTATCATTTCTGGCCTGGATTAATGTTTTGCTGATTGTATCTGCTGATATAGTTTATAAAGCTGAGGTTTGTTCTTAAGATTGTCATAAATAGGCTGAACCGCATCCTGGAAAGGTTTTTTATCAATCTCGAAAAACTCAACGTTAAAGTCTTTTACTGCTGCCTGTTTTGTTTTTTCAATTTCTTTATCCCATGCTGCTTTTTCAAATTCGATGGAAGCGCGTATGGCATCTTTAACAATGGTACGCTGTTCAGGCGTCAGTTTTGCTAATGTTGCAGTGCTCATTAGTAAAACGTCAGGAATACGGGTGTGCATATCATAAGTATAGTAACGTGCAACCTCACCATGACGGGCAATCGTTAAAGCAAATTCGTTATTTTCTGCTCCATCAAGAATACCTTGCTGAAGGGAGGTATAAACTTCAGCTTGACTCATTGCAATGGGAGATGCTCCCAGGAGTTTAAGTGTCTGAATAGACGTGTCGCTCTGCATGACGCGGATTTTTTTTCCGCGTAAATCTTCAATACTTTTGATTGGTGATTTACTCATATAAAAGTTACGTGCGCCGGAATCATACCAACCGATACCTATAAATCCTTGAGCTGCCGTTGACTGATACACTGGGTCCATTATTTTGGGGTTATCCATTACTTTATAATATTCATCGGCATTACTAAAAAGATACGGTAAGGAAAAAATACCGTACAGAGGAGAGAAACTTTCCATCAGCCCTGATGAAACTTTTGTGATATCTACTGCATTGGCTTGTATTAGTTCAACCAGTTCGCGCTCACCACCGAGTTGACCGTCAGGAAAGTAAGCAACTTTTATTTCACCCCCGGTTTTCTCTTCTACTTGTTGACCGAAAAAGTGCAGAGCATCTTTAACTGGCTGACTGTTTTCGGCATAAGCCAGTCGGAGTGTTGTTTCGCCTCTGGAGAAGAAAGAAACCGTAAAAAGCAAAGTTAGCATTACTGTGCGTATAAACAGAGATCGTTCCATGATAATTCCTTGTAAGTGTAGTAATTGAGATGAATATAATTGAGCCGCGGAATTATAACCTTTTTTATTTTGCCACTTTTGATGAACCCTGGCATTAATGAGAAGGTTTGGAAGTCAAATTTCACATTTTTGGCCCCACCCACCTAATCGTAGGCACATGGCTACATGAGTAAGCTTTCAATTAAAGGTGATTCATGACCAAACCAGCACCAGCGAGAAAAAGGGCTTGAATGTCTTATATACGAGCAACAAATTCGGTGATTTCATGGGTGTGGTAAAATAAATTGGCTGATAACCATATGATTAGGAAAGAGATTTTTATTGTGTCTGAGCCACCATTTTCTTTTATTCAGATGTTCGCTAATAGGGTGGTCTACGACTGCCTGGTGCCAGCGCTAATGAAGATTTTCATGTTGAGTAGTATGAGCTCCCCTCATGAGAGAATCAAACACCTTCAATGATTACGGGGATATAAAACGATGTTTTTTGTTTTTTTGCCATGTTACAAAGATAAGTGTCAATAATAATAAGGTAATCCGTGCCAGGGTATTTTATTGTGGAAAGGTAATATTGAATTTTATGTGACTGAAATGTTCGTGTTTAGTGAAAATGAATATTTATGTTATGAATGAAATTATTCAGATACATCAGGAAATATATACATAACGTATCTGTTGGGCGTAAATCTAACCATCTTCAGACCTGGTAATGACGTAACGAGATGGCTCAACATCCGCGTTAATTCGACTTATAACTGAGGTTAATAATATGAAGGTTTGGCCCGTAAAACATAGTCCATTATTGCGTCAACCAGAGCGTTTAATTACGCAGAATGAGTTGCAGGCACTGATCCGAAAAATAACTAACAATCTGGTTAATATAAAAGATGAAGCGGGGCAATTTCTTCTGCGGTTAGATGATGGACGGGTGATTGATACAAAAGGATGGGATGGTTGGGAATGGACCCACGGTGTGGGTTTATACGGTATTTATCAGTATTATCAACAAACAGGTGATTCTGTAATGTGCGATATCATTGATAACTGGTTTTCAGATCGCTTTGCAGAAGGCGCCACGACCAAAAATGTTAATACTATGGCTCCATTTCTAACCCTGGCTTATCGCTACGAAGACACTGGCAGACCGGAGTATTTGCCCTGGCTTGATAGTTGGGCTGAGTGGGCTATGCATACTATGCCGCGAACCAACCATAACGGTATGCAGCATATTACCCTGGCGGAAGAGAACGATCAGCAAATGTGGGATGACACGTTGATGATGACCGTCCTGCCGCTGGCGAAAATAGGGAAATTGCTGAACCGTAATGAATATGTTGAAGAAGCTGTTTATCAGTTTCTGCTACACGTGCAAAATTTACAGGATAGAACAACGGGCCTGTGGTTTCATGGCTGGAGTTACGATGGATGCCATAACTTTGCCAATGCCAGATGGGCTCGTGGTAACAGCTGGCTGACGATTGTGATCCCTGACTTTTTAGAATTGCTTAATTTGCCGGAAAACAACTCGGTACGTCGGTATCTTATTCAGGTATTACATACGCAAATAGAGGCGCTGGCAAAATGCCAGGATGAGAGCGGGTTATGGCATACGTTGCTGGACGATCCAAATTCATATCTGGAATCATCGGCTACCGCAGGTTTTGCCTATGGCATCCTGAAGGCGGTACGTAAGCATTATGTTGCCCCCCTGTATGCCGAGGTAGCCGAGAAGGCAATTCGCGGGATCGTGAAAAATATTTCTCCGGAGGGGGAGCTTTTGCAGACATCTTTCGGTACCGGGATGGGAGCAAATCTTGATTTTTATCGCGAGATCCCGCTGACATCCATGCCCTACGGTCAGGCAATGGCAGTGTTGTGTCTGACAGAATATCTGCGTAAATATTTTTAATGGACGTTTCCTGACCATACCATTCTGAGGTGGATTGTTAATCCGAAATCAAGCAAAGGTGACCACAGGGATCTTTGCCTGCGATACTATTTTTTATCACAGCCCCGGTTTACCTGCACCGCAATTGCTCAGGTTACACAGCCGAACGACAACGAGAGTCGGTAGGCTGACTGAAAATACCAGATTCAGGGGGTATATCGGCGCTATGCCGCTCTGGCGCGGCGGCGGGAATCCATTGAAATCAAAATCACCGATGACAGAATCAGCAGCGTTCCCAGCCAGTCCGGCAATGTGAAGGTGATCCCCAGCAACAGCAAAGAGAGCAGCGCGCTACTTAATGGTTCTGCACAGCTTAAAATGCTGGCTTTTGGACCACCAATTAATTGTGCTCCTTTCAGGTACAGACTAAATGTCAGGGACGTACCAATGACCACCAAATAAAAAAACGCCAGAATCAAACTGCCGTTAACGACAAAGTTTGTCCCTTGTCTGGCATAAAAGGGCAGCAGGATCAGACCGCCAATGAGCATACTCCAGCCGACGACCGGTAACGTGCCATAGCGGGCAATCAGCGTTGAGGGATAGGTGGTATAGAATGCAGCAGCAAATGCCGAGGCAATCCCCCAGAATAACGCGGCAGGAGAGATCGATAATGACGTCGGATTACCGTGTGTCACCAATAAAAAAGTCCCGATCAGCGATGTCAAAATAGCGCAGAAAACCAGGATGCCGGGGCGGGATTTACGCACCAGTGAGAACCAGGCGACGATAATAGTCGGTGAGAGGAATTGCAGCACCGTTGCCGTGGCTGCGTTCGATTTTTCGATGGTTAGCAAAAAAGTGAGCTGTACGGTTAGCGCGCCAACCACGGAAAAAATCAGTAGGCTAATGGCATCTTTGTGATTGTTAATAATAGAAAAGATTTTATCACCATGAACAAATGATAGCGTCAGCAGAATCAAACCGGCGAATATCAAACGCGTCATAGTCAAAAACTGCGACGACATCTGGCTTTGCTCCATGATGTATTGCGCGCAGACCCCTGAACTTCCCCACAACACGGCGGCAATCAGAACGTTCAGCATCCCCTTTCTGGTGGAACCCATTTTTCCCTCTGCATACTGTTTTGTCTTTTCATCAATATACGTTAAGGATACCACTACCGATGACGGTGAGGGAGTAGAGTAATCAATCAGTTTTAGTGAATGGAGGAAATAATGACATATAACAATTATTCATATGGTGTTTAAAAAACCTCACTAAAAACTCAATATGAAATTTAATTATTTAATGTTCAATAACTCTATGGCTTTAGTATATTCATCAGGAATACCAATTGTAAAACAAGGTGCGGTATCGGTAGGTAGATTTTCTTTGTTGTCATCATCCAGAACAGAAATAGAAAACTGTCGTTCAGGTGTTGATGTCGTGGTTATTAAAATGGTTGGATTAGGAAGAGAAACATATGTTGTCTCATTTTTTAGTTTTATTCCTTTGATGTTTTCTTTGTTAATTTTATCAATCGTTTCAATAGAGAAAAAAGAATCATGCCCCATTCGCAGTTCAATTTTATTATCGTTTTCGAATAAATAAAGGGCATTATTGTTTTGAAACAGATTGAATATATTGTTAGCGCAAGTTTGAGTTGCTAGCCAGGATGCCGCTGGATGACTCAAATTAATATGTGTGCTAAAGACTTTGACGCGACTACTTCTGTTTTTCTCTTTACTTTCAATTAAATGCCTGGCGCTGTTGGCTGCTTTACAAGTTCCATGCCCCACACGGCAAAAATAATCTCCTGAAAGGATACTTACAATCAGTATTACACCAATGACGACAGAAAAAATAGTTCCGATGAGTTTGATGATGACAATCCTTGTGCAGTGTTATTTTCACCATGGATTATAATGTTATAGTGAAATTATTGCACATGTAATTTTTCTTTGATTGTTTTAACATCACATTTATGCACTTCTTCATCTTTGTAGCAGGTAAAAGCCATATATGGATGGCTGGTGTCCGGTGCAGATAAAATGCAACTTATTCTTGATAGCTTGAAAAAAAGAGAGGTTTTTTTGAGTGACGGTTGATAGTCGGTGGCAAGGAAGACGTTTTCGTACACTCGGCAAGAAAAATGAATCACTCTGTCATACTACCAGATACATCAGCAGGGTCAGGTTGCTCAGAAATAAGCAGGATGGGGATCACTGAAGAGGCATTTTGGCGATCACAGGAGTCGCATTTGATGGTTAACTTATTGATTTAATGTTTATATTTTGAATTTGATAAATGAGTAACCCCATAAGTACCCCCAAATGGTTTTGCGTATGGCGTTTGGGGGGATTCCGGGCTACTTTTTCGACTCTTTATTCCACTGTAGCAAACCAGCGATATCCTTCTCGCCTTCGGCTTCTTTTAAGCGCCGTTGTTGTTCGGCAAACTGAACATACTCCGCCTGCGCTTTTTCATCGGCCATTTTCTTGCTGATTTTACCAGCGCCCTGTAGAACCTCTCGGTCGTTAAATTGCAGGAACTGATCCAGCTTATCCTGCCAGTCGCGCAAAAAGACTTGCTGACGACGACGGGCCTGATCCTCGGCAAAGTCCAGCCACATATTAACCACGCGATTAAGTTCGCTGACCTCATCCTGGGTGAGATAATTTTTTGCCACCGTCACGTCGCCCTTACGTACCTCTTCACCTTTATAACTGGTCAAGCCCATGTGCGGCTGGCTGGCATCTGCTCGTTTGTGGATGAGTTCCGCAGCGGTATGCCCGGTACAGGCAAAATGCAGTTTATTCTGGATGGTTTGAAAAAATTGCGTGGTTTCTTTAAGCGATGGCTGATAGTCGGCAGCTAAAGCAAAGATCTCCCGCACCCGCAAATATACCCGACGCTCGCTGGCGCGAATATCGCGGATGCGTTCAAGCATCTCATCAAAATAGTCGGGCACAACCGATGAACTGACAGGCGGATTCTTCAGCCGCTCATCGTCCATCACAAAACCTTTGATCAGGTATTCCTGAAGCGTCTGTGTGGCCCACTGGCGGAATTGCGTGCCTCGAGGCGAGCGAACGCGATAGCCGACAGCGAGAATGGCTTCGAGGTTGTAATGGTCTATCTCTCTGGAAACCTGACGTTTTCCTTCCTGGCGAACTATCCGGAATTTCCGGATGGTTGAGTTTTGAACAAGTTCACCTTCGGAAAATATATTGATTAAATGTTCGTTAATAGTGCGAACATCTTTATCGTACAGTTCAGCCATTGCCGCCTGGGATAACCAGATTGTGTCTGACTCAAAGCGACATTCAACACGCACTCTTCCGTCACCGCTGGCAAACATAATAAACTCGCCTGCTGGGGGCTGGGTTAAGTCTTTGTCTGACATGTCGCCTCCGAAGGAGTGTTGTTGATGTCGGGAGAGTTCAGGAGAGGCATTTTGGCGGAAGATCACAGGAGTCGAACCTGCCCGGGACCGCTGGCGGCCCCAACTGGATTTGAAGTCCAGCCGCCTCACCGGAGACGACGATCTTCCGCGCCTCGATTGCTACATGGAGGCGGGGCGCATTATAGCTACTTCCTTGAGTTTCTACATCCCCCAGATCAGTTTTTTCCGCCTAATACACGCAGCGTATTATCACGAAAGCATTATAGTTCATATAAAACTCATATTTTACAATGATATATGAGCGAAATTAACGCTACCACGATCACATAAAACAAGAATCATAAATTAATAACCAGATATCGGAATATTCGCTCTCGCAGGGATGGTTTACAAAATGCGTTATCGGTCTCAGCACCCCTATAGCATCAAGGAAAAGCAGATGAAGAGTGAAGTGTTGTCCGTTAAAGAGAAAATTGGTTATGGCATGGGAGACGCCGCCAGCCACATTATTTTCGATAACGTAATGTTATATATGATGTTCTTTTATACCGATATTTTTGGCATTCCTGCCGGATTTGTCGGAACCATGTTTTTGGTCGCTCGTGCACTGGATGCGATTTCCGATCCTTGCATGGGATTGTTGGCCGATCGAACGCGCTCTCGCTGGGGTAAATTTCGGCCGTGGGTACTGTTTGGTGCACTGCCATTCGGGATCGTCTGTGTACTAGCCTATAGCACGCCAGATCTCAGTATGAACGGAAAAATGATTTATGCAGCAATTACTTACACCCTACTTACCTTACTTTATACCATCGTCAATATCCCTTACTGCGCATTGGGTGGTGTAATCACCAATGACCCGACTCAGCGTATCTCGCTGCAATCCTGGCGTTTTGTGCTGGCGACCGCGGGAGGCATGCTCTCTACTGTTCTGATGATGCCACTGGTTAATTTAATTGGTGGTGATAATAAACCACTCGGTTTCCAGGGCGGTATCGCGGTCCTTTCCGTGGTGGCATTTATGATGCTGGCATTCTGTTTCTTCACCACTAAAGAACGCGTTGAAGCACCACCTACAACGACGTCTATGCGGGATGATTTACGTGATATCTGGCAAAACGACCAGTGGCGTATTGTCGGTTTCCTGACCATTTTCAATATCCTGGCGGTGTGCGTACGTGGTGGGGCGATGATGTATTACGTCACATGGATTTTGGGTACGCCGGAAGTATTTGTTGCTTTTCTCACCACTTATTGCGTGGGTAACCTGATTGGTTCCGCACTGGCAAAACCGCTGACCGACTGGAAATGTAAAGTCACTATCTTCTGGTGGACGAACGCCCTGCTGGCAGTGATTAGCCTCGCGATGTTCTTTGTTCCTATGCAGGCCAGCATCACCATGTTTGTCTTCATCTTCGTGATTGGTGTGTTGCATCAACTGGTGACACCTATCCAGTGGGTAATGATGTCCGATACCGTCGACTACGGCGAGTGGTGTAATGGTAAACGCCTGACCGGGATCAGTTTTGCTGGCACGCTGTTTGTGCTCAAGCTGGGGTTGGCCTTCGGTGGTGCCCTTATCGGCTGGATGCTGGCTTATGGCGGATATGATGCGGCAGAAAAAGCGCAGAACAGCGCCACAATTAGCATCATTATCGCGCTATTCACGATTGTTCCGGCGATCTGTTACTTGCTGAGCGCGATTATCGCTAAACGCTACTACTCGCTCACGACGCACAATCTGAAAACCGTTATGGAACAGCTGGCGCAGGGCAAACGCCGTTGCCAGCAACAATTCACCTCTCAAGAAGTGCAGAACTAAGGAACGGCAATGAAAATTAGCGACGGAAACTGGTTGATTCAACCTGGCCTCAATTTGATTCACCCGCTTCAGGTGTTCGAGGTTGAACAGCAGGGTAATGAAATGGTGGTCTATGCTGCCCCTCGTGATGTGCGTGAACGTACCTGGCAGCTTGATACTCCTTTATTTACGCTGCGCTTTTTCTCCCCACAGGAAGGTATTGTCGGTGTACGGATTGAGCATTTTCAGGGGGCGCTGAATAACGGTCCTCATTACCCGCTCAATATTTTGCAGGACGTGAAGGTCACTATCGAAAACACAGAACGTTACGCTGAGTTTAAAAGTGGCAACTTAAGTGCGCGTGTCAGCAAAGGTGAGTTCTGGTCACTGGATTTTCTGCGCAACGGCGAACGTATTACCGGTAGTCAGGTGAAAAATAATGGCTACGTGCAGGACACGAATAATCAACGAAATTATATGTTTGAACGGCTGGATCTTGGCGTTGGCGAAACAGTTTACGGCCTGGGAGAGCGCTTTACTGCCCTGGTGCGCAATGGTCAGACGGTAGAAACCTGGAACCGGGACGGCGGCACAAGTACTGAACAGGCGTATAAAAATATCCCGTTTTATGTGACTAACCGTGGTTATGGGGTACTGGTCAATCATCCCCAATGTGTCTCTTTTGAAGTGGGATCGGAGAAAGTCTCCAAAGTACAGTTCAGCGTTGAGAGTGAATATCTCGAATACTTTGTTATCGACGGCCCGACGCCTAAAGCGGTACTTGATCGTTATACCCGTTTTACTGGCCGTCCGGCGCTGCCGCCCGCGTGGTCCTTCGGTCTGTGGCTAACCACTTCATTTACCACCAACTACGACGAAGCGACGGTAAACAGCTTTATCGATGGTATGGCGGAACGCAATCTGCCGCTGCATGTTTTCCACTTTGACTGTTTCTGGATGAAAGCCTTCCAGTGGTGCGATTTTGAGTGGGATCCGCTGACTTTTCCGGACCCGGAAGGGATGATCCGCCGCCTGAAAGCGAAAGGGCTGAAAATCTGCGTCTGGATTAACCCCTATATTGGGCAAAAATCCCCCGTCTTTAAAGAGTTACAAGAGAAAGGTTATTTACTCAAACGCCCGGACGGTTCGCTGTGGCAGTGGGATAAATGGCAGCCAGGTCTGGCGATTTATGACTTTACCAATCCGGATGCCTGCAAATGGTACGCCGACAAACTGAAAGGTCTGGTCGCGATGGGCGTTGATTGCTTTAAGACCGACTTTGGCGAACGTATTCCAACCGATGTTCAATGGTTTGATGGTTCCGATCCGCAGAAAATGCATAACCATTATGCATACATCTACAACGAACTGGTGTGGAACGTGCTCAAGGACACCGTTGGTGAGGAAGAAGCCGTCTTGTTTGCCCGCTCGGCCTCCGTTGGTGCGCAGAAATTTCCGGTACACTGGGGTGGCGACTGTTACGCTAACTACGAATCAATGGCGGAAAGCCTGCGCGGTGGTTTGTCTATTGGCCTTTCAGGTTTTGGCTTCTGGAGCCACGATATCGGCGGCTTTGAAAATACCGCTCCGGCGCACGTTTACAAACGCTGGTGCGCGTTTGGTTTGCTTTCCAGCCATAGCCGTTTACATGGCAGCAAATCTTATCGTGTGCCGTGGGCCTACGATGATGAGTCCTGTGATGTGGTGCGCTTCTTCACGCAACTGAAATGCCGCATGATGCCGTATCTGTATCGTGAAGCTGCACGTGCAAACGCCCGGGGTACGCCGATGATGCGGGCCATGATGATGGAGTTCCCGGACGATCCGGCTTGTGATTACCTTGACCGTCAATACATGTTAGGCGACAACGTGATGGTTGCGCCTGTGTTCACTGAAGCGGGCGATGTGCAGTTCTACCTGCCGGAAGGTCGCTGGACACACCTGTGGCACAACGATGAACTCGACGGTAGTCGCTGGCATAAACAGCAGCACAGCTTCCTGAGTCTGCCCGTTTATGTGCGTGATAGCACCCTACTGGCGCTGGGTAACAACGATCAACGTCCCGATTACGCGTGGCACGAAGGTACGGCATTCCACCTCTTTAATCTGCAAGACGGGCATGAAGCCGTCTGTGAAGTGCCCGATGCTGACGGTTCGGTGATCTTTACTTTAAAAGCAGTACGTACTGGCAACACGATTACTGTGACTGGTACGGGCGAGGCGAAGAACTGGACACTGTGCTTGCGCAATATTGTGAAAGTAAATGGTCTGCAAGGCGGTTCGCAGGCTGAAAGTGAGCAGGGACTGGTGGTGACTCCTCAAGGGAATGTGCTGACAATTACGTTGTAATCTATTGAAGAATGCCGGATACGAATGGTTTTGTGTCGTATCCGGTAAATAATCTCACATCTGGTAATAAATATTTCTTCCATCGTATTTGCGAGCATGATCACGATTATTCATCACGAAAATGTGATCTGTGCTGAAAAATATCCCTTAACCGCCTTGCTTTGTTTTATCACTGTCCGGATTACGGACAGATTTTAGTATTGTTGTGAAATTATTCTGCTTTATATTTACCCTCAGAGATGGCAACTGAAGCTCTTCCATATGGGGCTTCTTAATCTGTGATAAGGGTAAAAAATGCAAATGATTACCTCGCGACAAAACAGATTATTACGATTCCTTTTACCTCGAAGGGAATATACGACTATTGTTACGATTGCCGGCTATTTAAATGTTTCGGAAAAAACCATTCAACGTGATTTACGTTTACTTGAGCAATGGCTGGGGCAATGGAGAATAAATGTTGAGAAGCGTGCTGGCGCGGGTGTGATGTTAAGCGCGGAGAATATTGCTGATTTGCTGCATCTTGATCATTTGTTGGGAGCAGAATGTGAAGAGATTGATGGTGTAATGAATAATGCCAGGCGCGTTAAAATAGCGTCGCAGTTATTAAGTGAAACACCGAATGAAACGTCGATCAGTAAATTGTCAGAACGCTATTTTATCAGCGGAGCCTCTATTGTTAATGACCTGAGAGTAATTGAGTCCTGGCTTGCGCCGTTGGGGTTATCGTTGATCCGCAGCCCAAGTGGTACGCATATTGAAGGTAGTGAAGGGCAAGTCCGACAGGCAATGGCATTACTGATTAACGGCATTATTAACCATAATGAGCCGCAAGGTGTCGTGTATTCACGTCTGGATCCCGGAAGCTATAAAGCATTAGTCCATTATTTTGGAGAGGAAGAAGTGTTATTTGTCCAGTCATTGTTACTGGATATGGAAAATGAATTAAGTTGGTCTTTGGGAGAACCTTATTACGTTAACATTTTTACTCACATCCTTATTATGATGTATCGCAATACGCACGGGAATGCGTTATCAAGAGAAGAAGATCAAACCAGACAATATGATGAAAATATCTTTAATGTTGCCAGTCAGATGATTCATAAGATAGAACAACGAATTGCACATACATTGCCCGATGATGAAGTCTGGTTTATTTATCAATATATCATTTCATCAGGTGTGGCGATTGATGGACAAAAAGATGTTAGCATTATTTCACATATGCAGGCCAGTAATGAAGCGCGTCTGATTACCTGGCGTTTAATTACGGTATTCAGTGACATCGTGGACTGCGATTTTAGTGAAGACAGCGCATTATATGATGGCTTATTGGTGCATATTAAACCGCTGATTAACCGACTAAATTATCGTATTCATATCCGTAATCCATTGCTGGAAGATATTAAAGCAGAATTAGCGGATGTCTGGCGGTTGACGCAATATGTGGTGAATCAGGTATTTAAAACCTGGGGTGAGAATGCGGTGAGCGAGGATGAAGTGGGTTACCTGACCGTTCATTTTCAGGCTGCGATGGAACGGCAAATTGCCCGTAAACGCGTATTACTGGTCTGTTCAACCGGAATAGGAACTTCGCATCTACTGAAAAGCCGTATTCTGCGAGCATTTCCTGAATGGACGATTGTTGATGTTATTTCAGCAGCGAATTTATCACAGGTTTTGCCTGACAATATCGAACTGATTATTTCGACCATTAATTTGCCTACAGTCACTATGCCGGTCGCTTATGTTACCGCTTTTTTTAATGATGCCGATATTAAGCGGGTCACTGAAATGGTGATTACGGAAAAATTACATCATGCGACGTCTCGGGTCGTTGAAATTTAATGTCAGAATTTTATGAGGTATGACGAATGGACATAACAAAAATCCTGAATACGAATCGCGTTATTTTAGATATGCAAGCGACGAATAAAGCGGAGGCGATTGAAGAATTAACTAATCTTCTCAAAAAAGATGGTGCGATCGATTGTCGGGAAACCTTTATTAAAGATGTCTGGCAGCGCGAAGCGGAAGGCTCGACTGGTTTTGAAAATCATATTGCGATCCCGCATGGTAAATCTTCTGCGGTAATTAATACCACGCTAGCGATCGGGCGAACCCGGCAGGATATTCCCTGGGAAACGCTGGATGGCAGTAGCGTGCGCTGTATTATTTTATTTGCGGTACGTCTTGAAGATCAAAATACCACTCATATCCGTTTACTTTCCCAGGTCGCGGGCGCGCTGGCGGATGATGACATCATAGAACAATTGTTAGTTGAGACGAGTCCGCAAAAAATCATTGATCTCTTTAGTCAGTATGCACAATCCGATGTCTGCTAAATAACAGGGAGTATGTCATGAATATTGTCTGTGTTGCCGCCTGTACGGCGGGTATTGCTCATACCTATATTGCTCGTGAAAAGTTAATCAAAGGAGCAAAAGCTCTGGGCCATACCATTAAAGTTGAAACCCAGGGAACCATTGGTACAGAAAATGAATTACAGGCGGCAGATATCTCTGCTGCTGACGTCGTGATTCTTGCTGTAGATGTGAAAATAAAAGGAGAAGAACGCTTCACCAATAAACGTATTGTGCGAGTAAAGACAGAGATCGTCATTAAGTCGCCCGTTCAATTTCTTGAAAAGGTCGAAAAATCACTGGGAAACAAATGATCCTTATACTGGAGGGATCTTAATATGAAAGAAAATAAAATTCCGGTTTCACAGGAAATTAAAAAACATTTATTAACCGGCATCTCGTGGATGATACCCCTTATTGTGGCCGCCGGGATATGTATTGCGTTGGGGCAAGTTCTTGGCGGTACAGATGTTGGTGAAAAAACAGGAACAATCCCGTGGATGCTTAATCAGATTGGCGGCTGGGGAATGGGGCTGATTGTGCCGCTGATTAGCGCGGCAATTGCCTATTCTATTGCCGATCGTCCCGGATTTGCCCCGGGCCTGATTGTCGGCTTTCTCTGTGGGCAAATCCATACCGGATTTATTGGCGGTATGTTGGGTGGTTTCCTGGTGGGCTACACCATTTTGCTACTTAAACGCTATATCCGCCTGCCGCAGTCGATGCAAGGACTCATGCCAATCATGGTGTTGCCGGTATTAAGCACCATTATCGGTGGGCTGTTAATGATGACGCTGATTGGTAAACCCATCGCCTGGTTACAAGAAGCACTGATTCATTTGCTCGAGTCGATGCAGGGCGGATCGCGCTTCCTGATGGGGGCCATACTTGGCGCGATGGCAACCTTCGATTTCGGTGGTCCGGTCAACAAAACCATGTCGCTGTTTTCCGATGGCTTGCTGGTCAGTGGCGTCCACGGACCAGAAGCCGTGAAATTTGTCGGCTCAATCATCCCTCCGTTTGGCATCACACTTTCGTTCTTACTGACACGCCATAAATACACCCGTGCGGAGCGCGAGGCGCTGAAAGCCGCGTTTCCGATGGGGATCTGCATGATCACTGAAGGAGTCATTCCGATCGCCGCGCGTGACCTACTGCGAGTAGTGGGATCTTGTGTGGTGGCATCGGCGGTCGCGGGCGGCTTAATCATGGTGTGGGGCGTGGAGAGTCCGGTTCCGCATGGCGGCATGTTTGTTGTGCCTCTGTTCACCCATCCTCTGCTGTTTTGCCTGGCGCTGGGTATAGGCACGGTGATTTGTGGCGTGATGCTTTCACTCTGGAAGAAACCGGTAACGGAACGCGACGAAGAGTTTGACGAACTGAGCGATCAAAAGCTGAAAGATGAAGAGATCACTTTCACCCTCGAATAACCGGAGGCCCTATGTTTGCCGATATGAAAAGTATGGTGATGAAAGCCTGGCATGAACATTACGCCTTGCTGGCGATCAACTGTATGAATCTGGAAAGTGCTCACGCAGCTATCCGCGTGGCGGAGAAGAATCGCGCTCCGATCATTCTCAATCTCTATCAGGGGCATCTGGCGCATTTTCCTGCACCCGTCGCGGCGGCAGTGGTTAAAACGCTCGCGGAATCTGCCTCAGTACCGGTCGCTCTGGCGCTTGATCATGGCAAAAATCCGGACTGTATTCGTCAGGCGTTTCGTGCTGGTTTCAGCGGATTAATGATTGATGCTTCTGCTTTTCCCCTGGAGGAAAACGTGCGCCAGACCAGGGCGGTGGTGGAACTCGCCGCCAGCGCGCAGCTCTGCGTGGAAGGCGAACTGGGCCATCTGGCAGATGCGCCGCGTTACGACCAGGCCGCCAATGCAGACCTGATGACGCAACCCACTGATGTGGAACCGTTTATCGCGCAGACAGGCATTGATCTACTGGCCGTCTCGGTAGGCACGGCGCACGGCATGTACGCGCCTGGCGTTGTACCTGCTATTGATTTTCAGCGTCTGGCGGAGATTTCGCGCTGCTCGAGCGTGCCTCTGGCATTACATGGCGGTAGCGGTACGCCGTTCGATCAGCTCCAGCTTTGTACGACGCTGGGGGTAGCAAAAATCAACGTGGGGGCGGCCATTTTTGAACGGGGGAAATCCGCGCTCCTGCATACCCTCTGTCACGATATATCCATTGAACTGGTGGACGCGCTGAAAGCTATGGAACTGGCCTTCGAAGAAGCGATTACACCGTATTTACAGGCGAGCGGCTCTATCGGCAAAGCCTGATTCATTTTCTGTCATGGCCTTTATGCCAGTGCAATAACGCACCGGCAGGGCGGACTACACGCTGAAACTGGAGATTTAACATGTTAGTTTCGATGAAAGAATTACTGCAACCTACCCGCCAGCACGGCTTTGCCATTGGCGCATTTAATGTGGCGGATAACTGTTTCCTTCGCGCAGTCGTGGATGAAGCAGAAGCGACAAATACTCCGGCGATTATTGCCATCCATCCCAGCGAACATGATTTTGTGGGCGATGCCTTTTTCGCTCACGTTCGCGAAATTACCCAGCGTAGTCCGGTCCCGTTTGTACTGCACCTCGATCATGGTGCCTCTGTAGAGCATGTTTTGCGTGCGATTCGCTGCGGATTTACCTCAGTAATGATCGACGGTTCGCTGCTGCCGTATGAAGAAAACGTGGCGCTGACCGCAGAAGTGGTTCGCCTCGCTCACGCGGTTGGCGTGTCGGTTGAGGGTGAACTGGGAACCATCGGACAAACAGGAACGTCGGTAGAAGGTGGTGTTTCACAAGTGACCTACACAGATCCGGCGCAGGCCGCCGATTTTATTGCTCGTACAGGTGCCGACACACTGGCTGTGGCGATTGGTACAGCGCATGGCATCTATCCAAAAGGGATGCAGCCGAAGCTGCAAATGGACATTTTGCGCGACATTGCCGGACGTATTGATATTCCGCTGGTGCTACACGGTGGTTCGGCAAACCCGGACGCGGAGATTGCTGAATCAGTTACGCTCGGCGTCGGCAAAATCAATATCTCCAGCGATATGAAATACGCCTATTTCCAGAAAGTGCGTGAAATTCTCGCTAAAGAGAGCTGGTGGGACCCGAACGTCATCTATCCGGATGCGATTAACGCGGCGCGGGAAGTCATTCGCCACAAAATGAAACTGTTCGGTTCGCTCGGTAAAGCATCACTGTACTAAGCCAGAAGGGCGGGGTGACCCGCCTTTTACGCAACAAGGAACGAGATATGCACTATCTGGGGTTGGATATTGGTGGGACCAAAATCGCCGCCGTCGTCATGGATGCGCATGGCTTGGAGATTCGCCGTTACCGCTGCCCGACGCAAAAGTCGACATATCAACAATTTGTCTCATGCGTTGTGGCGCTTATCGAGCAGATTAGGCGGGACGTTCAACGACCGATGCTGACAGGGATCGCCTTACCCGGCAGTATCTCGCCACTCACTGGCCTGATTAAAAACGCGAATATTCAGGTGATTAACGGTCATGCGTTACAGGCTGATTTGCAGCAATTGCTTGGGCAACCGGTGGTGATAGCCAATGATGGTAACTGTTTCGCGCTATCAGAAGCTTGCGACGGTGCCGGGCAAGATTATGACGTGGTATTTGGTATTACGCTTGGTACGGGCTGTGGCGGTGGCATTGCCATCAAGCAGCGACCGTTTATAGGGGCCTGGGGAAATGCTGCCGAATGCGGTCATATCACGTTGCCAGGCTATACGGAGCAGGAAGATGGTCAATCAGTCAGTTGCTATTGCGGCAAACACAACTGCGTGGAGTCGTTTGTTTCCGGCAGCGGTTTTAGTGAACGCTATCAACAGATGACTGGTAACTTGCTCACTCCTGCGGCGATTGTCACCCTGGCACAACGTGGTGATGCTTGTGCCATGCAGCAGGTGGCACGTTTTCGCCAACAGCTTGCCCGCACGCTGGCAACCATCGTTAACGTTGTTGACCCTGGCGTGATTGTGATCGGCGGCGGGCTTTCGAATGTGGAACTGCTTATCACCGATCTGAACGCAGAAGTCGCTCCACTGGTTTTCACCGATCAATTCACCACTCCCATTGTAAAAGCACAGCACGGCGACAGTAGCGGAATGCGTGGCGCTGCCTGGCTTGCTATGCGCAACGGAGAAGCCAATGAAACGTTCACAAATTAATTATGTTATTGATAAAGCACATGCCATTGCGCAGACCTTCCGCGTTTGTTTGCCAGAGTTCGCCTATTTTACGGTGGATGACTGGCTGCAGCGGGAACGGGATAACTGGCAAGAAGTGGTCGACTTACAGCTCGGTTGGGATATCACCGATTTTGGTCGTGGTGATTTCAACCAAACGGGACTAACACTGCTAACGATGCGCAACGGCGCGCTGGGGTCGGCGGCATATCCAAAACCGTATGCTGAGAAAATGTTGCAGATCCAACAAGATCAGCAGACTCCCTGGCATTTTCACACCCACAAAATGGAAGATATCCTCAATCGGGGCGGTGGAGACTTATGCATGCAGTTGGCCTGGGCCAACGAAGCCAATCTCTGTGATGATCAACGAGTCATTACCGTGAGTGTTGATGGTCAGCGGCGTACCATGAAACCTGGTGAAACGCTGGTGCTAAAGCCGGGGCAGGGCATTTGTCTGCCGCCGCGTCTGTATCATCGCTTCTGGGCGGAAAAAGCGTTTGTTCTCGGCTGGGAAATTTCGATGGTAAATGATGACCAACACGATAACTATTTTCTTGAGCCGGGAGGACGTTTTCCGGCAATAGAAGAAGATGAGCCGGTGAAATGGTTATTGTGCAGTGAGTATGGAATTTTGCGCTAATAACGGGGAACGCTAGCGCTGATATCCGCTAGCGTCCTTATTTTTACTGCACCGGCTCCGTCGACGTAACTTCACCACTGGAAACTACGCCCGCATTCATGGTTTGAGTCACTTGCTGCTTTGCGGCATTCACGGCATGCAATTGCCCGCTAACCGTAGGTTTCAGCGGGACATTGACCTGAATATCGCCACTGGCGGTAAGCTGAATATTGCCGTCGCCAGTCAACGGTAATTCAGGCCATCCCCAATGTTGCAAAATATTCACCGGCACACCGCGTCCATTCAGGCTGATATGGGTCTGACGTTGTGGCGTTTGTGAAACACTGGCGGTGGCTTCCAGAATGCCTTTTTCAGTAAATGCACTCAGTTCGCTGATATTCACCGTGCTGCTGTTGGCAGTTAGCGCCAGCGACGGACGACGGACATCAACACGATTAAACGTTGCGGCGGCGGCATTCAGATTCGCCGAGCCACTCCAGACGCCCCATTTATGATCGGTAACCAGCGTCAGATTGGCTCCGTAACCATCGAGCGCGGTGAGCTGCCACGGGAAGTCAGGGGCGATATCAATGATCAGATTGCGGCTGGCGCTAAATCTCTTCAGTTGCAGGCTGTTTAACCAATCGGGTGTCGTTTCCATCCACAACTGTTGCCAGTTTTTTGGCAAGGTATATTCCAGTCCGGCAATTGCCGCATCATCGAGGATCAGCGTTTTCCCGTCGCGTTGCCAGTTCCCTGACGTTCTGACCATGCCCCCTTCCCAGCGGCTGGTGAACTGGCGCAGTGCTACGCCCTGCGGGGAAAATTCCGCGTTTATAATCGGATCAAATAAATGCAGCGAGCCATAAATAAACTCGCTGGCGTTCATCGACAGTTTGCCTTCCTGTGTCTGCCAGTCATCTTTACTGAAGGTCATGTTGCGCAAGCTGAGATCGAGGTCGGTCACCGCCCAGTCCGGACCTTGCAAACGAGCGTCGATGACTTCCAGGCGACCAATCTGCAACGACGGGACAGAGCGTAATGGTGCAAAGAAGTCGGTTAGCGATTTTTCGCTTTGTAGACGGATATCCGCCATGCGCAGGTTTTCCACTTGCCAGCTGCCGTCAGCGTTACGCTGCGCGTTTCCGGTTAATGTCCCGCGGGCGATGTCGGCACCCAGGTTAGTCAGCGTAACGCGATCGTTATCAATACTGCCTTCAATCAGTACATTGGTTGCAGGAACATCATTGAGCGAAAGCGATCCGGCACTAAACTGAATCTGCGCCTTCGTACCCAGCACTTTACCGGCTTCTGGTGACCACGGAACCACGCCGCCATTTACCCGCTGCGCGCTCAGTTTCCATTCGCTATTCGGGCTATTAAACGCCATATCACGCAGTTGCAGACGATCGGCTTTGAACGGTAGCGGCGCGGTCTGGTCGGTGAGATTCAGCGTCCCGTTTTCCAGCAGGATGGTATCGACATGGCGTGGTTCGGTCAGTTGCCGACTGCTTAGCGCAATGTCGACACTTTTTGCTACCAGGGTCGCGGGCTGGCCATCACGGCCAAACGTGACGTTCTCCAGCACGATATGAGATGGCGCGGAAAAACGGTGATCCATCGCCCCGAAGGCCAGATGATAGTCGCTATTCTCGGAAACCCATGCGCTGATATGTTCTGCTCCCCAGCGAGTTTGCAGAAGAAAATAGAGGCCAGCGATCACCACTAACAGAGCGATGAGAATGTAGAGAAGCAGCTTCCCAATAAATTTCATGGTCTTCCATCCCGTGAAATGCACATAAGGGAGTTATGCACGATTTACGCGCAATCCTCAAGGTGGGAATGGTGAAAGAGGTGAGACTGCGGCGGTAATTATCTTACCGCCGCCAGTGAATTACTGTTTTTCTGGTGGGAAAATCAGATTCAGCACGATGGCAGTAATACCGCCCGCGGCAATCCCGGAGGAGAGTAGGTTTTTCAGCCATTCAGGGGCAAACTGCAAAATCAGCGGCTGCTGAGACACGCCCAGACCGACCGCCAGCGACAGCGCGATAATCAGAATCGCCCGGCGGTTCAGCGGCTCACGAGAAACGATACGCACACCGGAGGCGGCGATGGTGCCAAACATTACAAGCGTTGCGCCGCCCAGAACCGGTTCTGGAATGTGTTGTACAAAACCGCTCACTGCCGGGAACAGACCCAGCACGATCAACATCAGCGCGACGACAAAACCGACATAGCGGCTGGCAACACCGGTTAACTGGATCACCCCGTTGTTCTGTCCGAAGCAGGAGTTCGGGAAGGTATTAAATACCGCCGAGACAAACGAGTTCAGGCCGTTTGCCAGCACGCCGCCTTTCAGACGTTTCATGTACAGCGGACCGGACACTGGCTGTTCGGAAACGTCGGAGGTCGCCGTGATATCGCCAATGGTTTCCAGCGAAGTGATCATAAAGACCAGCATCAGCGGCAGCAGCAGACTCCATTCAATGCCAAGACCGTAATAGAGCGGCGTTGGCACCATAATCAGTTCTTGCGTCATCGGTTCGTTGCTTTCTGGCAACATGCCCATAAACCACGCCAGCGCATATCCGGCCGCCATCGCAATCACCAGTGAGGCCACGCGTAAGTAAGGGTTACGTTGACGGTTAAGCAGGATAATTAAGGCTAAGACCACGCCTGCCAGCAGCAGATTTTTCGGTGCGCCGAAGGTGTTATCGCTCATGGCTGCGTAACCGCCGCCAATGGAGGTCAGTCCAACCTGAATTAGCGACAGGCCGATAATCATCACCACAACGCCAGAAACCAGCGGCGTAATAATGCGGCGCGCCAGATGCAGAACGCGGGAGATCACCATCTCGGTACAACTTGCCAGCATCAACGTGCCGAACAAAGCTGCCATCATGGTAGGAACATCAGCACCACCGGTCTTCAGCGCTGTGCCGCCCATAATCAGCGGAGCAACAAAGTTGAAGCTGGTGCCCTGAATAGACAACAACCCGGAGCCAACCGGACCCCAGGCCTTAATTTGAATAATCGATGCCACACCGGAGGCAAACAGCGACATACTAATAATGTGTTGCGTGTCTTGTGCCGGTAAACCCAGCGCCTGGCAGATTAATAGCGCTGGCGTGATCACCGCAACGAACATCGCCAGCAAATGCTGACAGGCGGCAAACAGGGTTTGAGGAAGCGGCGGACGATCTTCAAGACGGTAAATCAGTTCGCTGTTTTGAGTCTGCGCAACCGGTTGCGCATTTTCTGACTCGAGGGTGGAAACAGACATCGAAAACAATCCCGTGGTAGCAAAGCGGGCATTTTAGCTGACCGAAAGAGAAAAGCAAACGTTTGCCACATCCTCATCTAAATATTTAAATGAGATAAATGTACTTTTTTATATAACTTTTAGTTGTTTTCTGCTTAAAATCCATGCCATTTTTCTAGTTTCAGCGAAGAATTCGAACCAGGAAAGCATGACTCGATACTCGTCATATTTCGCCTTACTGCAAATGCGCGATGAAGTATGACGAGTATGAAAGAGTGATGCGGACACAAAGGAGTAACTATGTTTCATCTCGATACTTTAGCAACGCTTGTTGCCGCAACGCTGACGTTGCTGCTCGGGCGCAAGTTGGTCCATTCCGTCTCCTTTTTGAAAAAATACACCATACCGGAACCTGTTGCGGGTGGTTTATTAGTGGCGCTGGCGCTGCTGATACTGAAAAAAAGCATGGGCTGGGAAGTCAACTTTGATATGTCCCTGCGCGATCCGTTGATGCTGGCTTTCTTCGCCACCATTGGCCTGAACGCCAACCTTGCCAGTCTGCGAGCTGGTGGGCGTGTGGTGGGGGTTTTCCTGATTGTGGTTGTTGGCCTGTTGGTGATGCAAAATGCCATTGGCATTGGTATGGCTAGCCTGTTAGGGCTTGATCCGCTGATGGGGCTGCTGGCCGGTTCTATTACGCTTTCCGGCGGTCACGGTACGGGTGCTGCATGGAGTAAATTGTTCATTGAACGTTATGGTTTCACCAACGCGACAGAAGTGGCGATGGCCTGTGCAACGTTCGGTTTGGTGCTGGGCGGCTTGATTGGCGGTCCGGTGGCGCGCTATCTGGTGAAACACTCCACCACACCGAACGGTATTCCGGATGACCAGGAAGTTCCGACGGCGTTCGAAAAGCCGGATGTGGGCCGCATGATCACCTCGCTGGTGCTGATTGAAACTATCGCGCTGATTGCTATCTGCCTGACGGTGGGGAAAATTGTTGCGCAACTTTTGGCTGGTACTGCTTTTGAACTACCGACCTTCGTCTGTGTACTATTTGTTGGCGTGATTCTGAGCAACGGTCTGTCAATGATGGGCTTTTACCGCGTCTTTGAGCGAGCGGTATCCGTGCTGGGTAACGTAAGCCTGTCGTTGTTCCTGGCGATGGCGCTGATGGGGCTGAAACTGTGGGAGCTGGCTTCGCTGGCGTTGCCGATGCTGGCGATTCTGGTGGTACAGACCATCTTCATGGCGTTGTATGCCATCTTCGTTACCTGGCGCATGATGGGCAAAAACTACGATGCGGCAGTGCTGGCTGCGGGTCACTGTGGTTTTGGCCTCGGTGCAACGCCAACGGCAATCGCCAACATGCAGGCGATCACTGAACGCTTTGGCCCGTCGCACATGGCGTTCCTGGTCGTGCCGATGGTCGGTGCGTTCTTTATCGATATCGTCAATGCGCTGGTGATTAAGCTGTATTTGATGTTGCCGATTTTTGCCGGTTAACCGATGAAGCGGCGGTCTTCTCACCGCCGCTTTTTACGCATTCGAGTAACGTTCTGTTTCTGGCATCCAGCGTTCTATCAGGGCTTTTGCCTGTTGTGGGTAACGTTCGTGAATATGTCGCGCCAGGCGCTGAACTTCCGGGATCATCGCCTGATCGCGCAGTAAATCCGCCACTTTAAATTCAGCATTACCCGTCTGACGTGTACCTAACAATTCGCCAGGGCCGCGAATCTCCAGATCTTTCTGTGCAATCACAAAACCATCGTTGCTGTCGCGTAGTACCTGCAGGCGGATTTGCGCGGTTTTGGAGAGCGGCGTTTTGTAGAGCAGCACGCAGTGAGAAGCCACCGCGCCACGACCTACACGCCCGCGAAGCTGGTGTAACTGCGCCAGACCCAGACGCTCCGGGTTTTCGATAATCATCAGACTGGCATTGGGTACATCAACACCGACTTCAATGACAGTAGTGGCAACCAGCAGGTGTAGCTCGCCTTGTTTAAACGATGTCATCACCGCCTGTTTCTCGGCGGGTTTCATCCGTCCGTGTACCAGGCCAACATTCAACTCTGGTAGCGCCAGTTTCAACTCTTCCCAGGTCGCTTCCGCCGCCTGCGCTTCCAGTAATTCCGACTCTTCAATCAACGTACAAACCCAGTACGCCTGACGCCCTTCAGTCATACAGGCGTGGCGCACGCGGTCAATGATGTCGGTACGGCGGGTATCAGGAATAGCGACCGTAGTCACTGGCGTGCGGCCTGGTGGCAGCTCATCTATCACCGAGGTATCGAGATCGGCATATGCAGTCATCGCCAGCGTGCGGGGGATGGGCGTGGCGGTCATGATCAACTGATGCGGATGGAAGCCCTGCTGCTGGCCTTTCTCCCATAACGCCAGACGCTGATGCACGCCAAAACGATGCTGTTCGTCGATAATCACCAGCGCCAGGCCGTTAAACTGCACCTGTTCCTGGAAAATGGCGTGCGTACCAACAATCATCTGCACCTGACCGCTGGCGATGGCTTCTTGCTGAGCCAGTCGTGCTTTACCTTTCTGTTTTCCGGCGAGCCAGCCTACTTCGATACCGAGCGGTGCAAACCAGTTACGGAAGTTATTGGCGTGCTGCTCGGCGAGTAATTCGGTTGGTGCCATCAGTGCCACCTGTTTGCCGTGGGCAACCGCACGCAACGCGGCGAGGGCGGCGACCAGCGTTTTACCGGAACCTACATCGCCCTGCACCAGACGCATCATCGGCACATCCAGCGCCATATCGCGCTCGATCTCCGCCACTACGCGTGCCTGTGCGCCCGTTGGCTTGAACGGTAAGGCGGCGAGGAGTTTATTTTTCAGCGCGTCATTGGCGCTCAGCGGCTGAGCATGAAAACGTTGTGCACCGGCACGTAACGCCAACATGCTGAGGTTGTGCGCCAGCAACTCTTCCAGAATCAGCCGGCGTTGTGCCGGATGCTGCCCGGTTTCGAGATCGCTAAGCTGTAGCGTCGGCGGCGGGCGGTGCAAAGTGCGCAACGCTTCCGGTAGCGTCATCATTCCTTGTGACAGTTCCGGCGGCAGGAGTTCTTCAATGGCGCATGTGTCGAGCAGATCCAGCGCCTGGTCGGTTAATTTACGCAGCGTAGCCTGCTTTACGCCTTCCGTAGTTGGATAAACCGGTGTGAGCGTTTCCTGTAACTCTGGCGTGCTGAGATCGCCCTGTACGCGGTATTCCGGGTGGATCATCTCCGCACCATATTTGCCGCGCTTTGCTTCGCCATAGGCCAGCACGCGGCGGCCTGTCGCCAGGCTATTTTTCATTGCCGCATTGAAGTTGAAAAAGCGCATAGTGAGAATGCCAGAACCGTCGCTGATCTGGCAGGTCATCATCCGCCGACCGCCGAAGGAGATATTGCAGTTCAGCACTTCGCCTTCCACCGTGGCATAAACCCCCGGCAGTAGTTCACCGATGGGGTACAGATGTGTGCGATCTTCGTAGCGCAGAGGAAGGTGTAAGAGTAAATCCTGTACGGTATGCAGGTTGATTTTCGCCAGCTTGTTACTAAGCGCTGCGCCAACGCCCGTTAGGGAACTGAGCGGGACAGCATCTAACAGGCGACCTTTCATCGCGCTTACCCTGCGGCCTGCATGGTGGACCACCAGTCAGCATCGGCTTCAATCTCGCCTTGCTGATTAACGTGGGGGTAGGGCAGACCTTTGCGTTTTGCGACTTTCGCCAGCACCGGATAGCCGCCTTCAAACAGCAGGCGTTGTTGCTCGGCTTCCGGCAACATGCTGTTTTCACGCAGGTACATGCCCGCATTTTGCCGCTGACGCTGGGCTTCGTAAAGAATGAGGGCTGAGGCAACGGAAACATTCAGCGACTGCACCATGCCGATCATCGGAATGATGATATCCTGATCCGCCAGGGCCAACGCTTCCTGCGTGATGCCCGTTTTCTCCTGTCCCATCAAAATACAGGTCGGGCGAGTGTAATCAATTTCGCGGAAATCAACAGCGTTATCAGAAAGATGGGTTGCCAGAATCTGCATGCCCTGGCCTTTCAGATGAGCGACGGCATCGCCAATGGTGCGGTGCGTTTTCACCTGTACCCAGCTGTTACTACCCGCAGCTGCCGAAGCCATGGTGCGCATCCGGCTGCCAGGCCAGACAGCATGAACTTCATGTACGCCAACGGCATCTGCGGTACGAATAATCGCAGAAACGTTATGAGGTTTGTGGACCTGCTCCATGCAGACGGTCAGATCAGGCTGCCGCCTGGCGAGCATTTCGCAGATGCGTGCATAACGTGTTGGGTTCATAAAACATTAATTTCGGTTTCGGGTGACTTTAATCACGTCTGGCATCACGCGGATTTTGCGCATGATATTCGCCAGATGCACACGGTCACGGGCGGTCAGACGAATAAAGGCGCTATAGACGCGACCATCTTTCTCTTCCGTATTCAAACTTTGAATATTCGAGGTCGTGGTGTTAATTGCCGCCGTCAGGTTTGCCAGCGCGCCCTGATGATTGAACATCTCCACCTTGATTTCGGTGATGAATTCCTGCGCCGTCTCTTTATCCCATTCAACAGCCATAAACTTCTCTGGCTCTTTCTGGTAGCCACGGATGTTACGGCAGGATTCATGGTGGATCACCAGACCTTTACCGGGGCTGACGTGGGCGATAATCGGGTCGCCAGGAATTGGGCGGCAGCATTTCGCAAAGGTGATCAGCACGCCATCGGCACCTTTAATGGGCAGATGTCCGTGACTTTGGGTTGCCGGTGGAATGGAGGCGTCCCCATGTTGCAGATTTTTCGCGACCACCACGCTCATTGCGTTACCAAGGCCGATTTCAGCCAGCAGATCGTCAAGCGTAGCCAGCTTCATGCGGTCCAGCTCGCGCTGAATATTTTCCTGCGGGATTTCATTGAGCTTACGGCTACCACCCAACGCATGGTTGAGCAGACGACGGCCCAGACTTACAGAATCATCACGCTTGAGGTTTTTCAGCAACTGACGAATTTTGGCGCGCGCTTTCGAGCTGACGACAAAGTTCAGCCACGCGGCATTCGGGCGAGCACCCGGTGCGGTAATGATTTCAACGGTTTGACCGCTAGTAAGCGGCTGCGACAGCGGGTAAGGCTGGCGGTCGACGCGTGCGCCCACGCAGGCATGGCCGATATCGGTATGCACCGCATAAGCGAAGTCGACGGGCGTTGCACCGGCAGGCAGTTCGACAATGCGCCCTTCCGGTGTGAAAACGTAAATCTCATCCGGGAAGAGATCGGATTTAACGCTCTCGATAAATTCAAACGAGCTACCGGCACTCTGTTGCAGCTCCAGCAGGCTTTGCATCCAGCGCTGGGCGCGTATTTGCGCGGTAGTGCTGGTTTCGCCGTGCTCTTTATAAGCCCAGTGCGCGGCAACACCCATCTCCGCCATCTGATCCATATCTTCGGTACGGATCTGGACCTCAACCGGCACGCCGTGCGGGCCAATCATCGAGGTGTGCAAAGACTGATAGCCGTTCGCTTTTGGAATGGCGATATAGTCTTTCACGCGGCCCGGACGCGGCTTGTACAGGCTGTGCATCTGGCCCAGCACGCGATAACAGGTGTCAGAATCATTGACGATCACGCGGAAAGCGTAGATGTCCATGATTGAGTGAAAACGCTGCTCTTTGAGCACCATTTTGCAGTAAATCGAATAAAGATGCTTTTCGCGACCACTGACGCGGCACGGTATTCCCGCTTCCTGCAAACGCCCTTCGATTTCAGAAAGAATCTTCTGGATCATCTCTTTACGGTTGCCGCGCGCGGCTTTCACCACTTCTTTGATTACGCGATAACGGTTGGGATACAGCGCCTCAAAACCCAGCTCCTCGAGTTCGGTTTTAATGTGGTGGATACCTAAACGGTGCGCCAGCGGGCTGTATATTTCGAGAGTTTCACGGGCGATGCGGCGACGTTTGTCCGGGCGAAGTGAGCCCAGCGTGCGCATGTTGTGGGTACGGTCGGCAAGTTTGATGAGAATGACGCGGATATCCTGCACCATCGCCATAATCATCTTGCGAAAGTTTTCGGCCTGCGCCTCTTTCTTATCGCGGAACTTGAGTTTATCAAGTTTCGACACCCCCTCTACCAGCTCGGCGACGCTTTTACCAAAAAGCTGTTCCATGTCCTGGTAGGTGGCGGGTGTATCTTCAATCACATCATGCAGCAGCGCCGCCATCAGCGTTTCATAGTCGAGTTTCATCTCGGCCAGAATGCAGGCAACCGCCACCGGGTGCGTGATATAGGGTTCACCGCTTGAACGTGTTTGCCCCTCGTGAGCATCACGTGCAACGAGATACGCCTGCCGCAGACGCTTGATTTGGTCTTCCGGCAGGTAGTTTTGAATCAGCTGATTCAGGCTTTCAAACAGATACAAGGGCGACCCGCTTTGTGATTAACGACGACCTTCAGCAATAGCGGTAACGGCTTGTAATTCAGCGGCTTCCTGCTCTTGCTGTTCCTGGCGTTCGCGAACGTCGAGGATCTGGTTGTTGATCAGACCTTCTTCGATTTCGCGCAGCGCGATTACAGTGGTTTTATCGTTTTCTTCCGGTACCAGCGGATCCTTTCCGCCTACCTGCATCTGACGAGCGCGACGCGCGGCGACCAGTACCAGGTCAAAACGGTTACCAATTTTCTCTACAGCGTCCTGAACAGTTACGCGTGCCATACTTAAAAAGCTCCACAGGTGAAGAAATGACTGGGCATGATACTGAAATCAGGTTCAGTCTGCCAACAATTTGCTGATTAAAGCGTCATGACGCTGCTTTTGGCGGCTCATGCGCAGACGTTCGGCGCGAATAATGGTCTTCAAATCGGTCAACGCGGTATCGAAGTCATCATTCACAATCAGGTAATCATATTCGGCGTAATGGCTCATTTCTGCAACAGCTTGCGCCATACGCTTTGCGATGACCTCTTCGCTGTCCTGACCGCGACCGCGTAGACGGCGGTCCAGTTCGATTTTAGACGGCGGTAAAATAAAGATACTCCGCGCGTGCGGCATCTTCTGGCGAATTTGCTGCGCACCCTGCCAGTCGATATCGAGAAAAACATCGACACCGGTCGCCAGTACTTGCTCAATGGCCTCACGCGAAGTGCCATAGTAATTACCAAAAACTTCTGCGTGTTCGAGGAACGCATCTCTACTAATCATTTCTTTAAATTCATCATGATTAACAAAGAAATAATGTTCACCGTGGACTTCACCAGGACGCGGTTGGCGTGTGGTGTGTGAAACAGAAACCTGGGTGTCATACAACGGTTGGGTTTTTAATAAAGCCTGAATCAGGCTGGATTTACCCGCGCCACTGGGGGCAGAAACAATATAAAGCGTGCCTTGAGCCATGAGTATCTTTCGTATGTGATTAGCGAAATAAAGCCTACATACGAGCTTATTATACACGGCGCGGCCATGTGACGTAGCCCTTGCTCACACTTTTTGCGCAAAGTTGCGTAGCTGCTTCCGCATTTGCCTGTGATTCACTGCAATAAAGACGATTCTCAGGAAGCGTCCTCGCAGACTCCGTTTTTGCCACTCGGCTTTGCTTTCACCACGTTGTATATCTGCCTGACTATCTACAGCGGAGGTGATGATGAAAGTATGGATGGCGATATTAATAAGTATCTTGTGCTGGCAATCATCGGCGTGGGCGGTCTGTCCGGCCTGGTCGCCAGCCAGAGCACAGGAAGAAATTTCCCGCCTGCAACAGCAAATAAAACAGTGGGACGATGACTACTGGAAGGAAGGGAAAAGTGAGGTGGAAGACGGTGTTTACGATCAGTTAAGCGCCCGTCTCACGCAGTGGCAACGCTGTTTTGGGAACGAGACTCGCGATGTGATGATGCCGCCTTTAAACGGTGCGGTTATGCATCCGGTTGCCCATACGGGTGTACGCAAAATGGCGGATAAAAACGCATTAAGTCTGTGGATGCGCGAACGTAGCGATCTTTGGGTGCAGCCAAAAGTTGATGGCGTTGCGGTAACCCTGGTTTATCGGGACGGGAAACTGAACAAAGCAATCAGTCGCGGTAATGGCCTGAAAGGCGAGGACTGGACGCAGAAAGTTCGCTTAATTTCCGCTGTGCCGCAAACCGTTAGCGGGCCTTTAGCCAACAGCACGCTTCAGGGGGAAATATTTCTCAAGCGTAAGGGGCATATCCAACAACAAATGGGGGGAATAAATGCCCGCGCAAAAGTTGCTGGCCTGATGATGCGCCAGGGGAATAGCGATACGCTAAACTCACTGGCTGTTTTTGTCTGGGCATGGCCGGATGGACCGCATTTAATGACCGATCGTTTAAAGGATCTGGCTACCGCAGGTTTTACTTTAACGCAGACGTATACCCGCGCGGTTAAAAATGCTGATGAGGTTGCGCACGTACGCAATGAGTGGTGGAAAGCAAAATTACCCTTCGTCACCGATGGCGTGGTTGTGCGAGCGGCGAAAGAACCCGAATCCCGTCATTGGCTACCGGGCCAGGCGGAGTGGCTGGTGGCCTGGAAATATCAACCTGTAGCTCAGGTTGCCGAAGTGAAGGCGATTCAATTTGCGGTGGGTAAGAGCGGTAAAATATCGGTGGTGGCGTCACTCGCACCTGTCATGCTGGATGATAAAAAAGTCCAGCGGGTGAATATTGGTTCCGTCAGGCGCTGGCAGGAGTGGGATATTGCGCCTGGTGATCAGATCCTCGTCAGCCTTGCCGGTCAGGGGATTCCTCGCATTGATGATGTGGTCTGGCGCGGAGCAGAACGTACAAAACCGACACCACCAGAAAACCGCTTTAACTCGTTGACCTGCTACTTTGCTTCTGATGTTTGTCAGGAACAGTTCATTTCACGCTTAGTCTGGCTGGGGTCAAAACAGGTTCTGGGGCTTGATGGCATTGGTGAGGCCGGCTGGCGCGCCCTGCATCAGACTCATCGCTTTGAGCATATCTTTTCCTGGCTTTTATTAACGCCAGAGCAATTACAGAACACGCCGGGGATCGCGAAAAGTAAAAGTGCGCAGTTATGGCATCAGTTTAATCTGGCTCGTCAGCAGCCTTTTACTCGCTGGGTGATGGCAATGGGAATACCGCTAACCCGGGCGGCGCTTAATGCCAGTGATGAACGGTCCTGGTCGCAACTTTTATTTAGCACGGAACAGTTCTGGCAGCAGCAGCCGGGGACTGGATCGGGGCGAGCCAGACAGGTTATTGAATGGAAGGAAAATGCGCAAATCAAGAAGCTGGGCAGTTGGCTGGCTGCCCAGCAGATCACAGGTTTTGAACCTTAGTGACCTTCGTGGCTGTAGTAAAAGACCGGTAATCCCAGCTTAAGACGTAGCGCCAGTAAACGGGCAAAAAAGCCGAATACCAGGGTGGAGATAATCACAACATCATGGTTAGAAACATAGTGTTGCAGCGCGATGTACAGCACGGCGGAGGCAAATGAGACACCGGCATACAACTCTTTCTGGAATACCAGTGGAATGCGTTTACAGAACATATCGCGCAAAACGCCGCCAAACACGCCGGTGGTTACCGCCGCGACAACGGCAATAATTGGGCCGTGCCCCATATCCAGTGCAACCTGTGCGCCGATGATAGAAAAGACCACCAGTCCGAGCGCATCGAGCACCAGAAACACTTTGCGCAGATAAGGCATTACAGGAGCAACGATAGTGGTGAGTACTGCGGCGGTAGCGACGATAATCACATATTCCGGGTGTTTGACCCAGCCGAGCGGATAGTGGCCCAGCAGAATATCGCGCACTGACCCTCCGCCAATTGCCGTGGCGGTCGCAATAATAATTACGCCAAATGTATCCATGCGCCGTCGTCCGGCCGCCAGCGCCCCCGTCATGGCTTCGGCAGTAATGCCAACCAAATACAAAATGTGTAACAGCATGGTTCTCTCCCTAAAAATCTGTCTGGAAGGGTAGCGATTTGTACGCATTGTCACGATTGAGATTTTTTAAGGAGAGAATAGATTGATAATTTGTAGTTATGTGAAATTGCTATTTTCTGTAGTAAGAATGCATTTTTCTGATTTTGTGATAAGTAAAATGCATTAGAAAAAGTATGGAGTAAATAAATATGAGGACGAAACTATATGCGTAGCGCCGCTGTAATTAACAACGGCCTACGGAGATATGTCGCTTACTCAATATTCTGAATCTGTTTGTAGAGTATTGGCTTCAATGCCGCATTGAAGCTGGTTTATTTCTAATGCGGTTTTTGATTATGTACACCCTTATGTACACGGTTTTTTTCGGGTGCTTTGGCCAGAAGCCATTGTCTACATCCCTCACGATCGAGGTGTGTAACTATGTTCAGGCTTGTTGTCCTGCGCGCGCGTATTGCTCGTGAAATTGCTGTAACCAATAGTGATGTCCGAAAAAACCTCCGTTCTCACATGAAACAGCCATGTGCAACTGGTAACTGAATAGACTGGTAGACCGTTCGTTCAGTAAATACCTGATATTTTCGCCAACGAGAAATTGCGTTGGCTGGCAGAGTGCAAATTTGCACGATGACCTAACCCATTGATTTTTTCGAAAACCTACAATGCAGGAAGCCGGATAACACCATTTTTATAGCTCCGATCCCTTCAAAGTGAGGGGGAATTTGCCAAAACAGAGAGAGAGCATTACTGTCTCTGGCAATCTTTATCGCGATAACGCCTGAAGTACCCTCTCGCTTCCTCATCCATACCAAGAGCCGAATGAGTCCGCTTAACTGCCTGTCTTAAATCTCCGAATCTGTCTGTAGTTGCTGGTGGGCGTGCCGCCTTACGGATACATTCAGAGCGTCTGTTTGCTGCATGTTCACGTTCTTTATCGCCATCTGCCAGCATCATGACTTCTGCCCATCGTGCGGCAGCTCTCCGGTATAGCCCTTTTGACTCCAGCTCTTCAGCTTTCCTGTCCCTTATCATTTCTGCCTCTCAGATTATATAGATAAGCAAAAAGGTGTTGGTTCAGTTGGTTCAGTTGGTTTAATTTGTAAAGATCGTTGTTTTTATTGTGTTTTTTCTGAAATGTTGAACCAACATCAACTCATTTTGAACCAACACAGCCCAGCTCTGAACCAACAACACAGCGATAGCTTTGTGATTGGTCCGTTATTTTCTGGCTGATATTTGAGCGTATAACAGTGTTATACAGTGGTATACTGTATGGATATTACTCACTGATATGGTCTTTGCAATGAGCAAATCTAATCTGATCGCGTTCCGCATCCCATCTGAATTGCAGGATGAGTTTAATCGGTCTGTTCTCGCTTCTGGAGGGGATAAAACCTCCTGGCTTGTTGATGCGATTCGCATGAAGCTGGGACAGCCGGAAAAGTCTATTGATTCACGAATGCTTGGGCTGGTGGAGCGCATGGAAAAAGCCGCTGCGTCGCTTATTGCCGGAAAGCCGAACATCCCACCAAAGCCATATAACGAAACGGCAGTTATAAAGATCATTGCCGATACCATCCAACAGGGATTTGATAATGGGCGTGTGATAGCGGAACGGCTCAATGAAGCAGGCTATCAAACAAAAGCTGGTAAAGCATGGGATAAAGACATTTACAGCGCGTGGAAGCGTCAGGGAAGCAATGCTGAAAAGTTATCAGTGGCTCTAAGAATGTAGCCCTATATTTTGATTTTTAGACGTGCTCGGAGAACAGGTAGCGTGCCATCACTAAAACAATGCCAAAGACTTCAGCGAGGGTTCCCCCCATAAATAGGTTTATAACGAAATCACTAAAATGGAGCAGTTTTGCTCCAATAAGGACAAAAATCCCATTCATAACTAATAGCTGGCCTATCAGAATGCCGATAAACCACCGAGCAAACATTTTTTTCAGTTTTGTGTCTGTTTTTAAATCTTTTGTTTTTGCACGCTGATGGGCTTTGGCTGGATCCTTATCATTTAGATGTGTGAGGGTTTTTGCTGATGGAGATGAGCCAGAGGCTGGTTCACCTCTGGCTTGTCTTGCCGCTTGCTTTAGTTTTTCAGATATAGCGTAAGATCTAGACGTCATTACTCATCGAAGCCCTAAATTCTTTAGGCGATAACGTATAGCATCATCGGATACACCAAAATAGGAAGCCATCATTACTGGTGCATATCCTGCATTGTTGAGGCGTCGAACCTCTTTTTCTGGCATGAGAAGACATGCTGCAAAGTTATTGGCGAATATTTCTTCGCTGTCTACACCTTGGCTTGCCAGTTTTCCGCGGTAATCAACAAACTCATATTCAAGTGGCTGACCGTTCTCAGTTCGTTTGACGTAATGCCCTAACTCATGCGCACACGTAAATCGTTTGCGCACGTTACTATCATTACGATTGAGTATGATTACTGGATCTTGTTCTGGCTCTTTCAGCAATGCGCCTGAAACATCATCATCAAGCGTGGTTTCAACAACATCCAACCCTAACTCATTGGCAATCCATACTGGATCAACCGGGAATTTCCTATCGCCCCAGATATCTTTCAAGAGGGCATGTGCAGATGTATTCGACATGTTCACCTCCTTTGATTATGGTTAAATAGTCGAAATTTTCACCACTTCCCTTGTGGATATATTTACATATAAAAGGTAACTAGTCACTAACCAACACAAATCTTTTTGAAGACAGATGGGGGGTGTTGAACGGTTTTTAAATGATTTCTTTGATTTTTAACAGCAATAAGGAGCATTTTTAATGAAATTAGACGTTGATAATAACTTTTTGAGCAATCTTTACATATCATGGTAGCCTTCTATGCTGTTTTTCCAACTAAAAGATTGGCACATTTATCCGCTGGTAGTGGCGTTTTTTCGCCGCCAGCGCCTCTCTGGTTCCATTCCTTACATCTGTTCAAATTCAGCAACCCTTGCCGCGATCTTGCCGTTATCGAGAAGCTCTTTCGCTTTTCGGTTAATACTATCGGTCTTCATATTGCCAGCAGCATACGCCATCCGATAATTTCGATGCTACGCGCGCGTACTTGTCGCAAAATATCAGGCAAAGGCCAGATTCAGAAAGTCGTGATAACCACCAGCACAACATGAGAGGTCATGTAACGCGATTTATCACACCAGATACATGTGATTGGTGTACCCGCATAAAACATCGTCATAGCGCGTCCTGTGCGCATATACGCCGATAATCAACACATCACCACCACTCTGTCTCGTGTAGAGAACAGTTTCATGGTATCCCCCGCCATCGTGTGCGTACTGGTCGGACGTGGTTGCAAAATTTTTGCAACTGATACCCCTCGCGCGCGTACTGGTCACGAAATTGGTGTTTTGCTGTGGCAGTGATATCAGAAAAATCTTCCTGTTTCACATAAAGCGGATATGCGCGTACTGTAACGGCCCCATCAACGGGGAGCGGATTTGAAATCCCGACCCAAGCTATGTACCAAATGCCATGTCTTGGATATATGATGATTGCCATTCTAAACAAAGCTAAAGGGAGGGTTGGTGTGAGGGGGCAGGCAGTTATAATTATTTTGTTGGGTTTAATTGTCGCAAAGTTATACCCGACTTTATCGATGGTGTTTTTTGCCATTATTGGCGCAGCCATCTTTACTTATATCATTAAACATACCGCCTTGTGGTTCTATAAAATTGATATAGTTCAGAAGTTTGTACGTCCTGTGTCGATGTTATTACTAGCATTAATACCAATTGGTGTTGCTTATGTAATTGATGTTTTTTACCCTTCGGACACTGAAAGGTGGTTGATAGTTTTGTATTGTTATATTGGTGTAGCTCTCTTTTGTGGATTTCATTGGTGTTTCGAAAAGATCAATGACTCTATTTCAAAGAATAAAGATTGAGGCCATCCGTGGCCATTCACTAGTCATTATCTGGATCATTAGATAGCCAAGTAATGATGCCCAGTCTGGCGATGGTCCGTTTTTCCTGTTCAGGAAGAGAGTTAAAAAAACTCTTCCATTGAGGGGAGCGCCTGATACGTGAATCAACAATGTGCCCAGGCGCTTTTCCGTGTAGATTTTTTACTGCGCTCTGGAAGGCTGGCGAGGCAATTAATTTATCCGCAGCATCAGCCGCCCCTGCTCCACCAGCTAATCGAGCTTTACTCGCCAATCTTGCTCCAATATCAGCCCCAGCAATGGCTCCAAGCGATCCAAAATGAGCGCCTACCATCGTGCCTATTTTTTGAATGTGTTTTGCTGCTAGTTCGTATGGAGCTGTTACCCGATTAAATCTGTTTACAAACTCATTCAGCTTACCAGTAGATATTTCATGCGCTTTAGCATTTTTTATTGCTCTGGCAACTTTGTATACATCATATAGTCCGCTCATTGTTTCTTTTGGCAAATGTTCAGCCAAAGTCTTTAGCTGTCCACTGTGTTGCAAGTTTTGCCACCAATCTGCAAAGCCAGATGGATTAAAGTCGGCCCCACGCTTCCCAGAGGAAAGCATATCTCTTAATGCTGTTCCTACTAGCTCCCTTCGCAATGTTCTTGATGGAGTATTTTGCATAATCTCACGAAACCCTCTCGCATCACCTTTTGCCATAGATTGAAGAGAATTCGTTACTTTATACGCTATATCCCCATTAAGTGTTTTCCCGCGAAGATTTACCATTTGCCTTTCTAAGTTTTTTCTCATAGCTACAAGGCGTTGTGCGACTTCGAAATCTCGCAAGTATCCAGTATTGGATAAGACAGATTTTTGGTCTTCAGCTAAAGCTCCATATAGTCTTGATAGCGCTTCTTTATCAGCATCTTTGTATGGCCCCTGCTTTTTATTTAGGGCATCACCAACTAAACGCCTTTGCCTGTTTAAATTTGCATACGTTAGGATGCTATCTGGGCCGGGGTTTATTGCTGTAAAAACTCGCTTTTCTATTGGGTCAAGATTATCCCACCCTCCTAAATCATCAGCGATTTTTTCCAGCATAGTGCTTGTGTTATTTGCTTCGACTTTTGTTCTTGGTGATAGAGCGGAATCAACACGTTTATATAACTGATCACTACGGTTTTTTAGTGCTTCCATTCTACTATTTATCTGATAAATATATTTTTCGCTCATAGCTAACGCATCTGGCGCACCAGCAACATCATCGATTATCTTGTCAGCACTAGAGGCTAATTCGCTTATTGCTTTATCTTCTTGAGCTTTTAACGCTGATCCTGTCCGTGACTTTAGGGCTTGCTCTACAGCTTGGTATTGCTCATTTCCTGATAAATGAGAAGGAAGAACTGAATCAACATGAAGCCTATTTGCAGCCTCAACAATTTCTTTCTGAGGTTTTAGATCTAGCCCTTCAAGCGAAGAGGCAAGATTTGGGTTGCCTTGTGCAGATAACTTACGAATTTTCTCTTCGGCAGGAGTAATCCCCTCAATATCTGGAATCGAAGAAACATTCTTCTTGGTTAATTTCCCAGCTATTTTATTAATTGCAGGGCCAGCAAGTTCGGCTACAGGGCCAGCCACAGCGCCAATAGCAGCGCCGGAAGCAACATCGCTATTTGTTCCATTGGCTACAATAGCCCCTTCTCCAGCACCAAGCCCTACGGCGGCAGCCAGTCTTGCCGCCCCTTTGGGAACCTGAGAAATAATCCCACCACCACTAACAAATGGCGCTGCTTGTCCAACGAACTCACCAACATCTTGTGCGGTTGATGGTTTTGCCGCTAACTTCTGCTGTAGAGACTGAATTGCGGCTTGCTCTTCTGGTGTCATATCCTGAAACAGGCCAACACCTTTACCAACATCCATCAATCCACTGAGAACGCCATACATAAAACGGTCGAAACCGTTAGCATTATTAACAACATTTTCCTGTCTGGAATTTTCCTCTGGTGAAACCAAAGGTGATTGCTGCTGTTCTGGTTGGGCATCAAGCACAAAACCATCAGGAAGCTGTGAACTATCAGGAAACTGTGAGTTATCAGGTTGTTCATCGAGCACAAAACCTTCCGGTAAGATTACATTTGCTGCCATTTTCCGTTCCTGTAAATGATTTTCTGACCAGTTTTAGGGTTGGTTGCCGTTGCGCCTTCTGATATTCCTCCGGTTGCCGCTTTTGCCTGTCCAGTGCCAGCCTGTGATGTAGGCTGCCCGGAAACATCGTCAAATAGCTTCGCTTTCCTTCTTTCAAGGCTTTTTCTTAGCCCCTGAGGAATAGTTTCTCCATATGTATCGAGATACTCGTCAACCTGCTGGTTAAACTGCTGCCCCATAGCATTGGCGTTGATTTTTGCGGCGTTAACAATGTTATCCTTTGCCTCCTGCGACAGGCCGTTTCCAGCATTAAGCTGGTCTATGTATCCTTTGATTTGTCCCCATATGCCATCAGACCGCATTACCTGAACCTGTTCGCCTTCACGAACGACTGACTGCGGGTCAAGAGATTTCATGTAGTTGAAGATAATCCCAAGTTGGGCAGCGCCAGTATTTACCTTGCTAAGGGCTTGCAGAGAGTTTGCCGCCGCTCTGACAGAGTTATAATTTTTGCCAAAATTGGTAATGTCAGAATTTAATCCCTTAATTAAGTCTGCTGACGGCTTACCTTTTTGCCCCAGCTCCATTAGCTTCAATCCCATCTCATCTGAGTGAATTTGTGCTCGCTGAGCCCTGTCTAGTTGAGCGTTCTGGATATTTGCCCATCCTCTCGCGTTCTCCATGTCAGCCTGACGCATACTTTCATCCAGTCGCCCTTGCTCAAGTCGACGACCTTCCATTTGATCTTTGATATCGAAATACTTCTCATGACCGAGAGAAAACAGCGCCAGATTACCTGCGAAATGCTGGAAGCCCTGCGGGTCATTAACCTGCATTTCAGCAATAGTTTCTGGAGGGATACCTAAACGACGCATCTCCTGCTCATTATCCATCATGAACCTGCCAAATGCGCCCTGACCAAGCGATGAGGCTACCTGTGCTTTGAGCGCCAGATTGCCATAATCATCCCTTTGAGCATCATCGACATAACTCATCCCTTTACGGACTTCCTCAAACTCTTCTGGGAATGCTGTAATAAGATTACGCATCTGCTCCCTGTCACCGGACGCATAAGCATCTGCATAACCTTTCTGGAATGCCGCTTTACGTTCCTGCTGTTGCTGCTGCTTATAAATGTCAGCAACTCCAGCCAGACCACGAAGACCTGTCAGAGCAACGTTATTTGCACCTGAGCGAGCCAGTTCATTGTTTTCGCGGATCAGACCAAGCGTTGCGTTAATGTCGCTTGCCTTTGGCGCATTCTCATTTTGCGCACCGATGCCAGCCAGAAAACCACCAGAATTAATACCCTGTTGCCACGTAGCCATAAATTTACCCACGTCCAGTTAAAGTGTAAGCCAGCGCCTTATCCATTAATCCCCGAGCAATTTCGTGGATCGTTGGCGCAACTCCTACCTCTGATTTTTTACGCTGCTCCTCCTGAATTTTCTTTATCGCTTCCATTTGCTTCTCACTTATCAATACTGGCTTTACTGAAATAGCCATAACGCCCCCCTTAGAACTGTATAAAACAACAGTCATTATAGTTTCATAAAACGCAACATTCATCATTGTGATTGCAAAATATGAAACAAATAGCACAAAAAAATGCCACCGTTCAGTAGCTGGTGGCATCGTTCTGTATGTCAGGTTTTGACAGTTTTTTTATGGACTCTAAAAACTATATTTATGGAGTCGCATTACTCTTCACGGCAGGCGCTTTCCAGTTCTGCCCTTGCTTCTGGCTCCATTGGTAATTTGATTCGCGATCAGCTATGCGGATGGTTTGCTGAACAGGCATAACAACATCTCAGAGGCTATTTTTTGAACTACGAAAATTTCGTAGTGCTCACCTTCAAAAACGTCACGCCCTTGTACACTGGATTTTACAAAAGTCTCGTAAAACTCTTTGCTGTTCTGGGCTATGTGCCAAACCGCAGCGAATACCTCCGTCTGCCAGATGAGCAAAACATACCTTATAAAGAAAATCGCTGTTTTTGCTGTACCACCTGTACCACCATGTCACAAACCCTTGTGTGGCGCGGCCTGCAGGTGGTACAGGTGGGTAAAAATGACCTCTCCCCACCTGTACAGACCTGTACCATTTATTTAATTTTTACCCATAGCAGCACATAATCCCTTTTTTGAAATATTGAAAAATGCGTTCATTCTTCCCGCTGGCTTAACCTTGTAGCCGCTTGCCACCATCGCCGCAATAAATGCTCCGTTGGGGATATAGTGCGGGTGATCACTGTGCTGGTGGTTTATCTGGTTATATCGCTCCACTTCATGCTTCAACGTGTCAGATGTGGGGTTATCCTGCGGGAAGCTCTCAATCTGGGCATTACTCATCCCGTTGTCTCTGATCCATCTCAGGCAGCTTTTCGCCGATACGATAAATGACGGGTTATCAAGCGGGTTTTCCCAGTCCGCATTCCGGTTGTGGAGCGCCAGTCCGTCAAGGTTAAATTGTGGGTATTCAGCGGTAATTACTGTCACTGCGTGGCGGATTTCAGTCTCGTCACAACATGGCTCATCTCCCACACCAGCAGGGTAATAATCTGAACCACCGGGACTGATACAGCGTTTACCACTGAAAGGCCATTGCTTCGCCATTTCGGGTGTTGAGTGATTACCGTCGCTCCGTTCGCGCTGTGCCTCTGTCCACTGGCTGGCATATTCAGTAAATGAAACTCTTTGCCCCTGGCGCATCCAGTGCGCAATCATAATTAAAGTGCGTTCCAGACTTTGGATGTCGCCAGCATTCCCGCACTGTGTAGCGAAACTTTTTAATTCTTCGCGCTCCGTTCTGGTCATTCCCTGCAGTATGCAATAGTTATTGTTCATGTTTTACCTCTCTGATTTCTGCTGCCATATCTGTTGGCTCTATACAGCCGTCCCGACTTGCCACGCAGGGAATAATGATTTCAACGGTATCGCCGTCAATACACATTTCAACATTCGCCCATGCCGCAATGGGTAGCCAGTCTGAACGCCCCTCAAACCGTAGCTGCCAGCCAGAGGAAGAAGCTAACTGGCGCACTTTGTAAAATGGTGTGCTCATCATTGGTTGTTCCCTCTCAGCCAGCCAGAAGAAATGCGTTTGTTAATGGTATAGGTGGTACAGGTCTGGTATAGGTAAGATATTGACCTGTACCACTATAACGCATTGTTTTTAATGCTGAATTAGCAAAGTGGTATAGGTGGTACAGGTAAAAACGATCTTCTTGTAAAAAGACTATATTAAAAAACATCATAACCCCCCATACCGATCAGACGGGCAAACGCAGCCTGTAGAACTCCGACCTCTGGTAGTTCGTAGAACACGCCATTCCCTCGGTCTGGTCTTCCATGCTTCACCAGCCCCATTTGTGCAAGTGATTTACCCAGTAGTGATCTGGCAGCTGGTTCTTTAAGCTTTTCCCCACGCTCAAGCGACCACGCTACAAACCGACTAACCATATCCTTTGCAAACAAACGGACTTCGCCATTAAACGGAGGTTCATTGATTAGCTCGCCATAAAGAAACAATTCAACGCCAGACAGCCCCAGCAAGATTTCTTCACGTAAGGCATCGGTCTGTGGCGCTCGTTGAGGGTCAAAACCTGAGAGATCCACCCCTTTAAGATGCCAAAGCAACTTTGCGGCACCGCCATCATTAAGCCAACTGTACAGCCGATCAAAATACTCCCGGCTCTGTGCTTTTTCAGGAGATGGCTCAAGCACGAGATAGCGGCGCTCTCTTATCCCTGCCTGTAATACCTGTGTGCTGTTACTGGCAAATATCAACCGGGCAAAATTCGGCATTGGTTCAGCATCAATTCCCTTGCGCTCAAGGTTAAACGTCGGTTCGCTAATAATCGCTTTAAGTCTGTCAGCTTCAGACGGCTTGTGGATCGTCACTTCGTCAGCAAATACCAGTAGCTTGTTAGCAAGTATTGAATTGAAGCGCCCTGAAATATGTCCCGCCCCGTTAATGTGGGCGGCGTACTGCCCCAGTATTTGCAGCAGCGGTTTAACCGTTGTGCCTTTCCCTGTGCCCGGGACAGATTTCATCACGATTGCCACGGACGGTTTTTCATCAGGCTTTTGGATAATGTGCGCCATCCACTGGATAAGATATTGGTATGCCTCTTCATTACCGGCACAGACAACCTGCAACAGGTGATTAAGGTATACCGTGCAATCTCCTTCAATTGGTTCCAGTGCCAGCCCCTCATACAGATTAAAAACATCGTCAGGGCATTTGTCTGGTACTGGATAAAATCCTACGCCTCCTGGCTTGTAGTTCTTCCCACTCCATGACAGCCACGCCGATCCCGCCAGCTTTCTGGCGACTCTCGGTTTATGATGAAAATAATGCTGAAATTGTGATAAATCCTCGAAAACGTGCGATACACCGCCGGTTTGAGAAGGCTTTAGCGACACCACCTTGTGTTTCCCGCCGATGGTGACATGCGTAAACGTCCGGTTGATTTCTTCGAGGACAGCAATTTCATCATCGCTTAACACCTCGCCAGAACTGATCTCATTCAGCGCCCCGACTGACTGTTTGTGATTTTTCACCTGCGCCCCTTTCCCCCGTGGCTGGTACATCGAATCTTTAAATGCTGCTGTGGCTGCCGCCAGCCCGTGTTGTTGGTGATAGTCGTTCCAGTCGGCTTTATAGTCAGTCGGTGGCAGAGACACCCAGCCAGCTACGGAAATAGCGGCCCTCTCTGCGGCATCTTTCCCCGTGTTGATCCCTCCACTTTCGGAGTTTCCTTGCTGGTGATCGTTATCTGCGGCAATGATGATTTGTGCCTGTGGATATGTTCTGCGCATGACTTCCGCTACTGGCAACAGGTTGCCAGCGTCGATTGCTGCCACTGTCATTGCGTCAGGGCGAATTAAATGGCACGACAGGGCGGTAGCCACCCCCTCAGCAATTATGATGCTGTGAGGTCGTTTCTGTGCGTTTATGGCGTGATATGCCCCTCGCTTTGCTGAACCTGTCAGGAGTCTTTTTTCACCATGTGAGGTAATAGTCTGTGCTGCTGTAACTGCGCCGGATTTATCCACCAGCGCCAGCAACAGAGATCCATCGGGCAACACAGGGAATGTAAAATCACCTACCCCTTTCGCAACCAGATAATCAGATTTGCCGTTTACAGCCTTTCTGCGCATGTCATCAAACTGACGGGAAAACGTATCCCGTCTTTGTTGTTCGTCCTTCTCTGCCCTTTTCAGGCGCTCCTGTTCGCGTCGCTGGCGCTCGGTTTCCAGTTGTTCCCGTTTCTGGCTGGTGGCTTCTGGTGTTTCCGTTGTCCGGTAATCAATACCCAGAACATCAGCGGCAAGCAGCGCCGCCTCTGTTGTGTCGCAGTTATTTACGCGTTTAATTAAATCCAGCCCATCACCAGCGCCGCACTGATTACAGATGAAGCTACCGCGCCCGTTGTCATCGAACCGGAATCGGTCTTTGCCCCCACATGCAGGGCAGGGAGCATGACGGCGCGGAGAGTCAGGGACATTTATGTTCAGGCAGCCCAGCACATGAGGCCAGTTGTTTTCAGACGCACTGATAACCTGACGGATAAGATCAATGTTTCGCATTCTGGCCCCCGTTTAGTGCGTCACTGGTGCTTCTGGGATGCCGTTTTCGTTTAGTTCGGCAATAAAGCTGTTGTGAAGATCGGCAAGCACTTCTCGCCCAAACGAAGTGAGTGTTCCCTGTTCGACATCGAACATGTTGCTGTAAAAAATGATGGCATTCTTTGTTCCGACATCAACACCATATTTCTCGATCATTGCGCCCTCAATGTTGTTTGCCATAGCGAGGCGCTCTGCTACTGGATACAGCGGCATGGCGACGATGCCATTGGAATAAACAGAAACCACGGAATGATTGCCACTGTCATCAATAATGCTGACGGTGCCGTTTTCCTTTCTCATTTCATTGATTAATGCTGTTGCTATCAGCCAGCGCCACATAATCACGTGATGCTGTGATGTGTAATCGAAATATCCCTGGTTGCCGCCACTGGCAATAGCGAGATGTATAAACATGCCTTCATCTGGTTTATCGTCATAATCCCCGGCATCCAGACGATTTACGGCATCAATATATGAGACGGTCTCAACGCGTTCTGTCATGCCATTGTTGCTGCGGTGCATGATGTTTACGCCGTCAGGCGTTGCTTCTGCATGGAAGGTTAAGAAATTATTCATGTTTCGCCTCGCCTGAATGATTCTGTAACTCATATTTGCCCAACAATTCGTCCGCTTCCTGAATAGCTTCTGGTACGCCATTGAGCAGTGACATAACCGCGCCAATCATTAACTTGTCTCTGTTGCTTGGGCTGGCCCCTTCAAGCCAGAACCCTAAAACAGTCTGAACCTGTTCGATGCGACATTGCGCTTCAATGAGCTGGATGTTGGTCATTTCGCACTCTCCACATCGATTAAACTGATATCTATCAGGGAGGTAACTTTTTGTAGCCAGCTATTGATTACTGTCGCCTGTTCCCCTCCCACCGATGGAAGAATCTCATTCATCACATGAACCAGACCTGTGCGCGCTCTGGTAAGCCGTTCAGTCGTGCGATCTGCAAGAGTGAATGTGTCTGGATATGGCTCTTCACGGCTCAGCAATGATTCAATTTCCAGCTCACACGGATGACGATAAATTAAGTTGATATTCATTTTTCACCCCCAAGAATTACCAGCTCTGCACGGGCATCGTTAACCAAAGATGAGCACGCTTTAATCGCATCCACGACATCAGTAGCGTCCATTTCTTCAGCCGAAAGACTGACAGCAACCAGGACAGCCGCTGCTTGCTCGATTAATTGAAGTGCGGACGTAAGGCGAGGGGTATTAATTGAGTTATTCATTGGTTGCCCCCGTTTTTACTGGCATTTCGCCACCTTCCAGCAGGAAATGAACGTCACGAACGGCGAGATCCAATATCGCGAGTAACGCCTTCAGTCTTTCGTCTCGTGAGGGAGAGTTGCTCACCAGAATGTCGTTAATCACTTCTGTCAGTGTGATGATCTGGCTTGTGCGTTCGAGGGGATCCATATGCACATCGTAGTTTTTAATCATGTGCCACCTCCATGCGGATACGACCAGCAAAAAAGCAGATGTGATCGCGCACCAGAGAACGGCGAGCATCGCGTTCAGACTCGGCAGCAATATGATGAATTTTGGCGGTAATTGTCGGGCAATCGCGGCGAACTGCGGCGATAATCCAGATAAATTGCGTTTTTTGGGTAGGGGTAGTAGCCAGCATGTGGCAGCCTCCTTCAGATAGCAGGTTACGCTACCACCGGAAACGCCAATTTCGCTGGTGGTAGCCCAGACAGGGTTGGCGTAACCGGCTCTGAAGGATACCGGCGCTTCCGAAGAAGCCCCCGCCTGAGCCACCATTGATTGACAAAGGCGCTGGATTATACACCAACGCCCAAAAAATGGGTGAGTCAGACCTACGACATAAAAAAAGACGCTCGGCGCGTCATATGTCGCCTTCAGAATTTTCAGGACGCCAATCCCGGCACCCGTTTTATGAGGTGCCTTATAACCATAAACCGTGTTGCCGCATAACGGCAAGCTCTTTTTTATGGACTCCGAAAACTCACTATTGGAAGAACCAGAAGCACAGTACATCGCGCTCATTTCGTTAACGTCACGCGCGTGGACGAAGGTTTTTGTGGAGTCACTACACGAGCAGAGAAAGCCATCTACGACCAGAAATTCTCTGGCATAGCCGCTGACCTTCTCAACGCTAACACCATCGACCGTAATTTCTGACATAGTTAAGGCATCCGCTCCTACCACCAGCAAATGATAAACTTTGCTTGTATCTGCTGTATTAATGTCTGACTTTGCTGTCATATTGCTGGATTTTGGCGACATACCAGCCAGTGAAAATGTCTTCTTCTGGACGGGTATCATTGGTTAACCTCCGCGAACTCCTTCATGAAACGCGCCAGCGGTTGTACGCATGGCGATTGATACCCGTCGCGATAAAACGTCACTCGGTTGTGAGACACGCTTTCGACAGTAACGAGTGCTCCGTGGGCATCTTTGTAGCGTTTTTGTGGTTGTGGTATTCCTGTTGGCTTAGACATTGAGCGCCTCCAGACGCTTGGCGAGCCAGCGTTGCGACAGGTGGGTGAGTTCTCCTTTGCGCTGCTCATATTCCATGCCCATATCAATTAACGTGATATTGGTGCTTTCGAGATATGAGAGGTGCTCAAGCTGTTCTGCGTTCATATGGTCGCGAGGTTCGCCAGAATAGCCATTTATCCGCGCCCACTGCTTAGCAGTTAGCCCACCAAGAACGATACGAGAAATCATATTGCTCTCGTTTGTGTAGTGGTGTTGCTGCGTCGTTTTCCCCTGCTCGGCACGGGCCATGTTCAGCGCATCGCACATTGGCTTAAAGTTGTTTGCGGCACTGATACGGGCTTTTAGCTGGCGACGATAGCGGGCGGCGATTTCAGGCACGGTACGCTGTAATTCTTCCTCGCACTGGATGAAATAACGACGGATAGCGCGACCCTGATCATTGCGTTCGATCATTGCCAGTTCTTTCGCCATTCCGACACTTAACAGATAGTCTTTGCCGGGTCTGCCAGAGTGCTTAATCTTGCTGTAAGCCGCGCCATTCGGGCTTTTCCCCAAATTTGGGGAAATTGTTTTATGGACTGAGTAATCGTGCCCAATGGTGAAGTCATATTCAGAGATGCGATCAGTGATCCATGTAGAGAAGTCTTTTCCCACGCCCAACGCTTTGTGTAACGCTTTTGCGCTAACAATATTGGTTTCACGCCCACCTATATGACCAGAAATAACCGGGACAATTGCGGCAAATTCATTACCGTTAATTGTGCCCAGAGAGGCGTTCAGATGAGGGGCGGCCTCAGAAATTAATCTGCTTTTTTCGATGTTCATTTTTAGTCTCCGTTAGGCGGCGTTAAACGCGTCCGGGTAGAGTTTCAGAATGTCGGCAATTTCCTGCTGAGAAAGTCCGTTGTGATCATTTATGTTCGCAAGATGGTTAACATGAGTGATCACTTTCAGAACATCACCACGGCAGGAGAAACGGTAGCGAAGGTGTGTTCCGATACCATCAGGATTCTTTTCGTCGATACGCTCCAGAGTGATTCCAAGCTGGCGTTCTAACTCTGTTGCATAGTTACGACCAGAAGACAGACGGCAGTAGCGAAGAATGTCATTTTCTGTCCATCCCTCTATACCAGTACGCAGCATATAGACTCGGGCACGATGCTTTTTCGGTGTGCGCTTTGGTGCTTGAAGGGATTTTGTAAGGGGCGTAATATCAGATACGCGAATATCTGAATTAGCCGCCTGTAATGGGCGGTTTTTCTTTTCCATCAGGCCACCTTCCCGCGGCGTTCTGCCAGCCAGTTATTAATTTCCACCGCATCAAACGCAGTCACGTTATCTGTTAGCTTCACTGGGCGTGGAAGAGTGCCATTTTTAACCCATCTATCAATAGTAGGCAGTGAAACACCTAGCAATTCCGGCATGCGAAAGCGACGGATGTATCCAGTTGTTGGGATAGCTGATGATGCTGGCTTGTGTGCTGTCATATCTCTAGTAACCTCTCTGATAGCTCATGAAGTTACTTAAAGTTTAGTGGTTGCCCATACAGTATTTCTATTAAGACTAGAATCTATTGAAAGAAATTATAAATCTATTGAAAAAATACCGATCCACTGAAAGATTGCAAATACAGGTGGGATAATTATTTTCTTTATTTTCAATTAGTTACCAGTTTAAAAAATCATTGTTTTATCAAAGAGTTATATCTTTCATCGTCATTCATCATGTTTTTACATTTCTTTTTATCTTTTATTATTCAATTGGTTGAGTCGGTTTATAATGGCTCATGATGGCTTAAAATGGCTAATGATAGCTGGCGTATCTTTTAGAGATGGGGTGATTACAGATGAACTAAGCCGAACAGATATAGCAATGGCTAGGCATAGAATTATCTATGCTGGTGGAGATGGGTAAACAGGTAATGCCCCGCCATTGCTTTGGAGGGGCGTGAAAAGTGATTAGTCGAGATCGTGGACAGCTAATAAAGCCCGTGAGATTTTTTCTAGGAATGTGGCTTTTGCTATTCCTTTATGGGATATCCCTTCATCCTTGATTAAGGTTTCTATGTCACGGTATATAGCTGTGCGATTAGGTTTCCCATTTTGGATGTAGGAAGATGAGCCTGATTTTTTTATCAGCAGATGTACTATCAACCCCATCATTTTCATTGTCCCGTTTTCCTCATCCTGCTTTCTATGCTGCCCACGTCCGCTGCGGTTGGTTTCTTTGATGTAGTTTACTAACTGGAGTCCTCCAAGGTTTCGGGCTTTTTCTTCCCAGCCCTTGGTGCCACGCAAATCATCAATCGCTTCTGATATTTTCTGAACAATTATTTCTGGTGTATTTGTGTCAATAAATGGGTAAGAAGCTAAGAAAATATCAAGGGCATGGCAAGGCTCGTCTTTACTAGTTTTTTCACCTCTGTACACCTTGATAGCTCTGGCAAGATGAGTTCTGACAAAATCGACATATTCGAAATTTTCCTCAGGCACATCGCTAATGCGCATAGATGGGTTTAGGCCAGCCAAGGCCACAGCCATTTCATGAGGGGTAATCGATACAGATGAACAAAGCCGTTCGATTGGCGATTTTCTCAAGATGTTGTTCACATTTGCCTCCGGGCTTTATCGAATGGCGTTACGTTGTAGTCTTTCCCGCTTTCCAGTGCCACCAGCAGATCAGCCCACTGTGCCAGCGCAGCTTTACGCTCATCAAAATACTGATGGCGGTTATAAATCCCCTCCACACCCTTAATGCGATGATTGAGGCATCGTTCCGCTACGACAGGATCAACACCCAATGCTGCTAAATGAGTACGTGCGGTACGCCGGAAGTCGTGAATCGTGAAATTAGGCACATCCGGCATTTCGGCGCGAACCTTAGCCAGTGCTACGGGTAAAGTGCTTTCCTGAATATGTGGGATCATTCTGTTTTGCATCTTCCTGGCTGGAAGCACCCATGCGCTATTACATGAAAAGGTGTGTAGCTCTCTCAACCATTCAACGGCTGGGGAAGGTAGAGGTATATCAATAGGGTCTCCGTTTTTGCTGCGTTCTTCCGGCAAATGCCATACCGCACCATCTAAATCAAACTCTTCCCATCGTGCGGCGCATAACTCCATCTTACGAACGCATAGTGCCAGCAATAGCTTAAATGTCAGTTCGTTCTGGCGGCTGAATCCTTTTGCGGTGCGCATAGCCTCGAATAGCCTGATAAGCTCATCGCGAGTTAGCCAACGGTCGCGGGAAACCTCTTTACCACCAGCATCAGATACTTCAAACGCTGAACAAGGGTTTATCTCCAGAGCGTGGCGTTTTATCCCATAGTCAAAGATACGGCGTGCCCAGCGTAATACATCTGTTGCTATCGTTGGTGCTCCTCGGTCAACGATACCTTTCAACATGTCGTCAATGTGGCGTGGCTTAACGTCCTCTACCTTCATATGCCCAATGCAGGGGTTAATATCCTTATCAATTCTCCGGCGAAGGATATCGGGATGTTTCCATCTCGGAAGTATCTGGCGCTCGAAGTATTCGGAGGCCAGATCTGAAACACGCATGGCGTTTTTCTCAGCCTCCATTTTTGCCAGTGCTTCAGCTTTTCGTTCCTGTTTCTCTGCTGCTACGTCATAGCCAAGAGCAACTCTGGCTGACAGCTCTTTTGCTGTTTCTCTGGCTTTTGATAGTGACAGTTCGGAGTAAGAGCCTATAACCATAGCCCGCTGCTTTCCTGCGAGCTTATAGCGGAATCGCCAGAACGGGACTGTGTAGTTTTTGGGGTAGCAAATATAAAGGCCGTTGCCGTCTGCCTTGCCATCAAATCTGTCTCCCGCCTTTATCCATGCGCGGATCTGCATATCTGTGAGTTTTGGCATTGCGAATACCTGAATATCGAATATGGGGGTGTACATAAAGCAATGTACATGAAAGTCATTATGTACACCTCTATGTACACGCATATTGTGCGCTTTGTTGCGTTGTTATGATAGCTCATGATAACAAAAAAGCCCGACATTTCGCGGGCTTTGTGGTTTTTTGCTGCTTGGTGATTTTTACTGATAGCTTATTCGATATTCTGAATCTGCTCGCGCATCTGCTCAATCAACACTTTCAGCTCGATGGCGGAGTTTGTCACTTCGGCGTTGATAGATTTCGACGCAAGAGTGTTCGACTCGCGGTTGAACTCCTGCATCATAAAGTCCAGACGACGACCAACGGCTTCTTTTTTCTTCAGAATGTTGTAGGTCTCTTTGACATGCGCTTCGAGGCGGTCCAGTTCTTCGGCAACGTCAATTCGTTGTGCCAGCAGAACCAACTCCTGCTCCAGACGGTTGTTTTCCAGTTGCACCTGAGCATCTTCCAGCTTCGCTACCAGACGCTCACGCTGCCATTGCAGGATTTCCGGCATATGGGCGCGGACTTTGACCACTTCGGCGGTGACGCCTTCCAGACGCTGCTCAATCAACACTTTCAGCGCCTGACCTTCGGTTTCGCGCGCGATGATAAAGTCATCCAGGGTGCCATCCAACGCCGCGAGAATTTCAGCTGCAATCGCGTCGAGATCTTGCTCCTGGGCTGCCATCACGCCCGGCCAGCGTAGAATATCAACCGGGTTGATTTCTCCTTCGTCGCTCTGCATTTTTACCCAGTTCGCGGCAGTTACCAGCTGTTTAGCCAGTTTTTCGTTGAGGATCAGCTCACCTTGCGCGCTAACATCTGGCTCATAGCGCAGAGTACATTCCACTTTACCGCGCGTCAGGCGAGAACGAATACGCTCGCGAACGACAGGTTCGAGGCTACGGAACTGCTCCGGCAGACGAAAGTAAGTTTCCAGATAACGCTGGTTTACCGAGCGCATTTCCCAGGTTGCGCTCCCCCATTCACCCTTGATTTCACGCCGGGCGTAGGCGGTCATACTGCGGATCATAGACGTTCCTGTTTATAAAAGGAGAGGTGGAAGGATTATAGCCATCGATGCCTTGTCAGGATAGGAATAACCGCCGGAAGTCCGTATAATGCGCAGCCACATTTGTTTCAAGCCGGAGATTTCAATATGCGTCCAGCAGGCCGTAGCAATAATCAGGTGCGTCCCGTTACCCTGACTCGTAACTATACAAAACATGCAGAAGGCTCGGTGCTGGTCGAATTTGGCGATACCAAAGTGTTGTGTACCGCCTCTATTGAAGAAGGCGTGCCGCGCTTCCTGAAAGGTCAGGGCCAGGGCTGGATCACCGCAGAGTACGGTATGCTGCCACGTTCTACCCATACCCGTAACGCGCGTGAAGCGGCGAAAGGTAAGCAGGGTGGACGCACAATGGAAATCCAGCGTCTGATCGCCCGTGCGCTTCGCGCGGCAGTAGATTTGAAAGCACTGGGTGAGTTCACCATTACGCTGGACTGCGACGTGCTTCAGGCTGATGGTGGCACGCGTACCGCTTCGATTACGGGTGCCTGCGTGGCGCTGGCAGATGCGCTACAGAAGCTGGTGGAAAACGGCAAGCTGAAAACTAATCCAATGAAAGGGATGGTAGCCGCGGTCTCTGTCGGGATTGTGAACGGTGAAGCGGTTTGCGATCTGGAATATGTTGAAGACTCTGCCGCAGAGACCGACATGAACGTAGTGATGACCGAAGACGGGCGTATCATTGAAGTGCAGGGGACGGCAGAAGGCGAGCCGTTCACCCACGAAGAGTTACTCACCTTGTTGGCGCTGGCCCGAGGGGGAATCGAATCCATTGTAGCGACGCAGAAGGCGGCGCTGGCAAACTGATTTTTAAGGCGACTGATGAGTCGCCTTTTTTTTGTCTGTAGAAAAGTGAGGAGCGAAGGCATGAAACCATATCAGCGCCAGTTTATTGAATTTGCGCTTAGCAAGCAGGTGTTAAAGTTTGGCGAGTTTACGCTGAAATCCGGGCGCAAAAGCCCCTATTTCTTCAACGCCGGGCTGTTTAATACCGGGCGCGATCTGGCACTGTTAGGCCGTTTTTACGCTGAAGCATTGGTGGATTCCGGCATTGAGTTCGATCTGCTGTTTGGCCCTGCTTACAAAGGGATCCCGATTGCCACCACTACCGCCGTGGCGCTGGCGGAGCATCATGACCTTGACCTACCGTACTGCTTTAACCGCAAAGAGGCAAAAGACCACGGTGAAGGCGGTAATCTGGTTGGTAGCGCGTTACAAGGACGCGTAATGCTGGTAGATGATGTGATCACCGCCGGAACGGCGATTCGCGAGTCGATGGAAATTATTCAGGCCAATGGCGCGACGCTTGCAGGCGTGTTGATTTCGCTTGATCGTCAGGAACGCGGGCGCGGCGAAATTTCGGCGATTCAGGAAGTTGAGCGTGATTACAACTGCAAGGTGATCTCTATCATCACCCTGAAAGACCTGATTGCTTACCTGGAAGAGAAGCCAGAAATGGCGGAACATCTGGCGGCGGTTAAGGCTTATCGCGAAGAGTTTGGCGTTTAACGAAACTCGCCGGATGAAAAGTCATCCGGCGTCATATTACTGCAACTGTGCGGCAATTAGCGGCCAGCGGGCGTCAAAATCATCCGTCGGGCGGTATTTAAACTCGCTGCGGACAAATCGTGACAGCATACCTTCACAAAATGCCAGCAACTGGCTTGCCAGCAGGGTTTCATCGGTGGTGTAACCTTCACCCTCACGCATTCTCTTTTCACGCAATACCTGACGCAACTGCGCTTCAATACGCTCGAACAGCTGGTTGATGCGCCCTTGCAGACGATCCTGTTCGAACATTAGCGCATGACCAGTGAGGATGCGAGTCAGGCCAGGATTACGCTCACCAAAACCGAGGAGCAACAACACGATCAGACGCAGGCGCGCTGTGGTGTCTTTCTCATCTTTCAGAATCAGGTTGATACGAGTAATCAGGCTATCTTCGATAAACTCAATCAGGCTATCGAACATGCGGGTCTTACTGGGGAAGTGGCGATACAGTGCCGCTTCGGAAACGCCGACAGAGGCGGCCAGTTTTGCCGTCGTGATACGTTGGCTTCCATCGCTGGATTCCAGCATCAGCGCCAGAGACTGAAGTATTTCCTCGCGACGGTTCCTTTTCGCAGTTTGTTTTTCTGCCATGTTACAAAATACCCCTGAAAATAAGCACTTGCCAGGCGGCACCCACGCTATGACCGCAAACGAAATGTTTGCGGCTATGTTATGACGTTATTCGGATGCGTATGTGTTACTGACGACCAGAGTGACCAAAGCCGCCTTCACCGCGGTCGGTGGCGTCGAAATCTTCCACCAGATTAAATTCAGCCTGTACTACCGGAACAAAAATCATCTGGGCGATGCGTTCGCCAGGTTGAATGGTGAAGCTGTCCTGACCACGGTTCCACACGGAAATCATCAACTGGCCCTGATAGTCAGAATCGATCAATCCTACCAGGTTACCAAGCACGATACCGTGCTTATGTCCCAATCCGGAGCGCGGCAGCATCATTGCCGCCAGTGAAGGATCGGCAATATGAATCGCCAGCCCGGTCGGAACCAGCGTAGTGTCACCCGGAGCCAGTTCTACGGCGTCGTCGAGACAGGCACGCAGGTCAAGTCCGGCAGAGCCAGAGGTGGCATAAGTCGGGAGCGGAAATTCCTTCCCAACGCGCGGGTCCAGAATCTTAACGTCGATTTTTTTCATCATAACGGGTCACGATCTCGTCGAGTAATAATTGGCCAAGGAGCTCTTTGCGCTCAAGCGGTAAGACTTTATCTCCGTCCTGCCAGAAAAGGTGTAATGCGTTGTTGTCGCTGTTAAATCCTTGAGTTGGCTGGGAAACATCGTTCGCGCAGATCAGATCAAGGTTTTTACGGATACGTTTTTGCCGGGCGTATTCTTCCACATTATTTGTTTCGGCGGCAAATCCAACGACGTAGGGTCGATGGTCTTTTAGTGCGGCAACGCCTGCGACGATATCGGGGTTTTTAACCATTTTTATTGTTAATTCATCACCCTGCGTGGCCTGCTTTTTGATTTTTTCTGGGGCCACGGTAGCTGCGCGATAATCTGCCACGGCGGCGCAACCGATAAAAATATTTTGCTGCTGTACAGAAGCATTCACGGCGGCTTCCATTTCCAGCGCGGTCATCACATCAACACGGTTAACAAACGGTGGCGTCGGTAGTGAAACCGGACCTGATACCAGCGTGACGTTCGCGCCACGACGGGCTGCGGCGACGGCGATAGCAAAACCCATCTTGCCGGAGCTGTGATTAGAGATATAACGCACGGGATCGAGCGGTTCACGCGTCGGACCGGCGGTAATCATAATGTTCAGATGTTTCAGGTCGTTGACGGGCGAAAAATGCGCTACCGCCATATCCACAATAGTTAACGGATCGAGCATTCGTCCTGGGCCGATATCACCACAAGCCTGACTGCCGCTGTCTGGCCCCCAGATGAGCAAACCACGTGAGGCAAGCACCTCTAAATTATGCTGGGTGGCGGCGGCACGGTACATCTGCTGGTTCATGGCGGGGAGCACGGCTACAGGCGCAGGTGTAGCCAGACAAATCGTCGATACCAGGTCATTCGCCATTCCGGCTGCAACACGGGCAATTAAATCTGCCGTGGCAGGGGCGAGAATCACTAAATCAGCCCATTTTCCCAGCTCAATATGGCCCATAGCGGCTTCGGCTGCCGGGTCCAGCAGACTGTCGGAAACGGGATAACCAGAAACCGCCTGCAAGCTAAGTGGGGTGATAAAGGCTTTTGCCGCTTCGGTCATGGCTACGCGGACATCGGCCCCGCGATCGCGCAAACGACGCACCAGTTCAGGGGTTTTATAGGCAGCAATACCGCCGCTAACGCCGAGAACGATTTTTTTACCGGCCAGGCTCATGATGATTTTTCCTGTTGGGTGACACCAGAAGTTGGCGATTTTATCACAATACTTTTGTTGTCGTGCCTTCACCTGAGATTCACTTTGCGAGGCGCTTTCCAGGATTGAAAACTGGCCGTCGATTTAAAGGAACGGCTATGACAGGATGCGAGCACCACAAAGGAGGTGAAGGTGAAAAACAATGCACAGCTGTTGATGCCGCGCGAAAAAATGCTGAAGTTTGGTATTAGCGCCTTAACGGATGTCGAGCTGCTGGCGCTATTTCTGCGTACCGGAACGCGCGGTAAAGATGTATTAACCCTGGCAAAAGAGATGCTGGAGAATTTCGGCTCTCTTTATGGCTTGTTAACCTCTGAATATGAGCAATTTAGTGGCGTTCATGGAATTGGCGTGGCGAAATTTGCCCAGTTAAAGGGGATTGCTGAACTGGCGCGGCGTTACTACAACGTACGGATGCGTGAAGAAAGCCCTTTACTCAGCCCGGAGATGACGCGGGAATTTTTACAAAGCCAGCTCACGGGCGAGGAGCGGGAGATCTTTATGGTGATCTTTCTCGACTCCCAGCACAGGGTTATAACGCATAGCCGTCTTTTTTCCGGCACGCTAAACCATGTTGAAGTCCATCCTCGGGAAATTATCCGCGAAGCGATAAAAATAAACGCCTCGGCGCTGATCCTTGCGCATAATCACCCTTCGGGTTGTGCTGAACCCAGTAAAGCGGATAAACTCATTACTGAACGGATAATAAAGAGTTGTCAGTTCATGGATTTACGCGTGCTCGACCATATCGTGATTGGGCGTGGAGAGTATGTTTCTTTTGCCGAACGCGGCTGGATTTAACCCGCTATGCGCGATCCTTCGGGATCTTTGTCTGTTCGGGACTTGAGCACATCGCTGAGTCAGCGTATACTACGCCACCTTTGAGAATCTCGGGTTTGGCATTTGGGCCTGGCAATCGAGAGTTCACATAGAACTGCGATGACCGGGCTGTAAAGCCTGACGAGGCGCCAATACCCCATACGAAGCTCGAGCTAATTTGATTTTTGGAGAATAGACATGTCCCGAGTCTGCCAAGTTACTGGCAAGCGTCCGGTGACCGGTAACAACCGTTCCCACGCACTGAACGCGACTAAACGCCGTTTCCTGCCGAACCTGCACTCTCACCGTTTCTGGGTTGAGAGCGAGAAGCGTTTTGTCACCCTGCGCGTATCTGCTAAAGGTATGCGTGTAATCGATAAAAAAGGCATCGATACAGTTCTGGCTGAACTGCGTGCCCGTGGCGAAAAGTACTAAGTACTTAGAGGAAATAAATCATGGCTAAAGGTATTCGTGAGAAAATCAAGCTGGTTTCTTCTGCTGGTACTGGTCACTTCTATACCACTACGAAGAACAAACGTACTAAGCCGGAAAAACTGGAACTGAAAAAATTCGATCCAGTTGTTCGCCAGCACGTGATCTACAAAGAAGCGAAAATCAAATAATTTCCGCTTTGATGTAACAAAAAACCTCGCCCCGGCGGGGTTTTTTGTTATCTGCTTGCCCCCATATTGACTGCATCTGTTCATTCCTGGAGATGCTATGCCTGAATTACCCGAAGTTGAAACCAGCCGTCGCGGCATAGAACCGCATCTCGTTGGTGCAACCATTCTTCATGCGGTGGTGCGCAACGGACGCTTGCGCTGGCCGGTTTCAGAAGAGATCTACCGTTTAAGCGACCAACCAGTGCTTAGCGTGCAGCGCCGGGCTAAATATCTGCTGCTGGAGCTGCCTGAGGGCTGGATTATCATTCATTTGGGGATGTCTGGCAGCCTGCGCATCCTTCCAGAAGAACTTCCCCCTGAAAAGCATGACCATGTGGATTTGGTGATGAGCAACGGCAAAGTGCTGCGCTACACCGATCCACGTCGCTTTGGTGCTTGGCTATGGACCAAAGAGCTGGAAGGGCACAACGTGCTGGCCCATCTTGGACCGGAGCCGCTTAGTGACGATTTCAACGGTGAGTACCTGCATCAGAAGTGCGCGAAGAAAAAAACGGCGATTAAACCGTGGCTGATGGATAACAAGCTGGTGGTAGGCGTAGGGAATATCTATGCCAGCGAATCGCTGTTTGCGGCGGGGATCCATCCGGATCGGCTGGCGTCATCACTGTCGCTGGCGGAGTGTGAATTGTTAGCTCGGGTGATTAAAGCGGTGTTGCTGCGTTCGATTGAGCAGGGCGGTACAACGCTGAAAGATTTTCTGCAAAGTGATGGTAAACCGGGCTATTTCGCTCAGGAATTGCAGGTTTACGGGCGAAAAGGTGAGCCGTGTCGGGTGTGCGGTACGCCGATTGTGGCGACTAAACATGCGCAGCGGGCAACGTTTTATTGTCGGCAGTGCCAGAAGTAATTGATGCGCGCCGGATGGCATACCATCCGGCATAAACTCTACGCTAACTTCGCCATCAGCGCCTGATGGACATTCTCCGGCAGGAAATGGGTGACATCGCCCTGATGGCGCGCAACCTCTTTCACCAACGATGAAGAGATAAACGACCACTCTTTCGACGGCATCAGAAACACACTTTCCAGTTCTGGCATTAAGTGGCGATTCATATGCGCCAGCTGCATTTCATATTCAAAATCCGCCACCGCACGCAGGCCACGAATCAGCACCGTAGCGTGTTGATTACGGGCGAAGTTCGCCATCAAATCACTAAATCCGACCACTTCCACGTTCCCCAAATGCGCGGTTGCCTGCTGTGCCAGCTCCACACGCTCTTCAAGGGTAAACATCGGTTTTTTACTGGGACTAGCGGCAATCGCCAGAATAACGTTATCGAACATCTGCGTGGCGCGCGTCACGATATCGATATGACCATTGGTAATGGGATCGAAAGTACCCGGATAAATCGCCCGTTTTTGCATAACAACCTCAATGCGTTTTCGGTGGCAGGTAAGGTTCCAGCAGTTGAAGCAGACGCTGTAGTGCGCCCTGGTTTTGATACAGCACTTCAACGGCATGACGGCCATAGAAACTACGGTAATCGGCGTCGGTGAGTAAAGAGGAAACCTCTTTTGCAAGCGTAGTGGCATCGGTAACGGTAATCAGCCCGCTTGCCTGCTCCAGCCGCGCGCAAATGTCTTTAAAGTTAAACGTATGCGGCCCCATCAATACCGGAATAGCGTGTGCGGCCGCTTCCAGTGGATTATGCCCACCACGTTCAACCAGTGAACCGCCAACAAAGGCGAGATCGGCAATGCCGTACAGTAACATCAACTCGCCCATCGTATCGCCAACCACAACCTGCGTGCTGGTGGAGGGGACTTCCCCTGAAGATCGTGTGATATAGCTTAGTCCAGCCTGGCGGACAAGGTTAATCGCATCCGGGAAGCGTTCTGGATGACGGGGTACCAGAATGAGCAATAAATTCGGGAATTGCTGTAACAATGCCTGATGTGCGGCGATCACCACACTCTCTTCGCCTTCATGAGTGCTGGTGGCAATCCATACCGGGCGGTGTGGTGCCCACTGGCGGCGCAGCGTCACGGCTTTAGCAGCCAACTGCGGCGTTACAGAAATATCGAATTTCAGGCTACCGGTAACGGTCACCTGATTATTTTTTGCGCCCAGCGCCACAAAACGTGCACCATCTTCTTCATTTTGGGCGGCAATCAGCGTAATACGACGCAGCAAGCGGCGGACGAATTTACCCAGTTTGGCATAACCTGCGGCCGAGCGGGCAGAGAGTCGCGCGTTAGCGATCACCAGCGGAATTTTACGTTTATGTAGCGCCGCAATCAGGTTAGGCCATAGTTCGGTTTCCATAATCAACACCAGTTTAGGGTCGACTTTATTCAGGAAACGGTTGAGTGCATCGGGCAGGTCATACGGCAGATAAACGTGCTGAACATCCTTCCCGAAAGCCGATTGTACGCGCTCCGAACCGGTTGGAGTCATGGTTGTTACGGTAATCGGTAAATCAGGATAACGATGACGCAGTGCGCGCACCAACGGGATCGCCGCCAGAGTTTCACCGACGGAGACGGAGTGCAGCATAATGCCGCCTGGTTTTAGCGGATGGCGGTAAAAACCGTAACGTTCACCCCAGCGTTTTCGATAGGCCGGAGCCTTACGTCCGCGCACCCAGAGCCGTATCCAGATCAGCGGCTGAATAAGGTAGAGAAGGGCGGTGTAAAGCAATTCGAGCATAGTAAATAGCTGACTTATGGATGTGCTGGGGATTCTATGTATTTAGCTGTGGCTTTACCATTACTTTTCCCGTTTTTGACTTAAATAGCAATTTACCCGCCAATTCTTGCTGAACATCTATACTTTTTTTGTATTTTTATGCGATTCATTGATTTCTGCAGTACGTGCAGGAAGGAATCGCAGAGCAACAGTAAAAAGAATATGGTTGCTAATGATTTTATTTGATTGATTTCTTTATTGAAAATCAACAATGTGCTTAAAAATCATTCGGGTCGGATTGCCGCGAAAGAAGTGATACACTAGCGCGTCAATATCAGTGCGGTATCAGTATTCAGGTAGCTGTTGAGCCTGGGGCGGTAGCGTGCTTTTTCTGCTTCACCTTAATCGGATAATCTCAACAAAAAGAGTTACTTGTGGATAAGCCATTTCGAAGAATTTTGCTCATTAAGATGCGTTTTCATGGGGATATGTTATTAACTACTCCCGTCATTAGTTCGCTGAAAAAAAATTACCCTGACGCAAAAATCGATGTGCTGCTTTATCAGGACACCATCCCGATCCTGTCTGAAAATCCAGAGATTAACGCGCTCTACGGCATAAAAAATAAAAAAGCAAAAGCCTCAGAAAAAATTGCCAACTTTTTCCATCTCATCAAGATATTACGTGCCAATAAGTATGACCTTATCGTTAATCTTACCGATCAATGGATGGTTGCTATACTGGTTCGCTTATTAAATGCCCGTGTGAAAATTTCCCAGGATTATCATCATCGGCAGTCTGCTTTTTGGCGTAATAGTTTCACTCATTTGGTGCCGTTGCAGGGTGGAAATGTGGTGGAAAGTAACTTATCCGTGCTGACGCCATTGGGACTTGAATCGTTGGTGAAGCAGACAACCATGAGTTACCCGCCTGCAAACTGGAAACGTATGCGTCGCGAACTTGATCACGCTGGTGTTGGACAAAATTATGTGGTTATCCAACCTACGGCGCGGCAAATCTTCAAATGCTGGGACAACGCCAAGTTTTCCGCTGTGATTGATGCCTTACATGCTCGTGGTTATGAAGTCGTTCTGACGTCCGGCCCAGATAAAGACGATCTGGCCTGCGTCAATGAAATTGCGCAGGGATGCCAGACGCCACCAGTAACGGCGCTGGCCGGAAAGGTGACCTTCCCGGAACTTGGTGCGTTAATCGATCATGCGCAGCTGTTTATTGGCGTTGATTCCGCACCGGCGCATATTGCCGCTGCAGTTAATACGCCGCTGATATCGCTGTTTGGTGCGACGGACCATATTTTCTGGCGTCCCTGGTCAAATAACATGATTCAATTCTGGGCGGGAGATTACCGGGAAATGCCAACGCGCGATCAGCGTGACCGAAATGAGATGTATCTTTCGGTTATTCCGGCGGCAGATGTCATTGCAGCTGTCGATAAATTACTTCCCTCCTCCACGACAGGTACGTCGTTATGATCGTTGCTTTTTGTTTATATAAATATTTTCCCTTTGGCGGTTTGCAGCGCGATTTTATGCGTATTGCTCAGACAGTCGCCGCCCGAGGCCATCATGTTCGGGTTTATACCCAGTCGTGGGAAGGCGAATGCCCTGATGTATTTGAACTGATCAAAGTGCCGGTTAAATCGCATACCAATCACGGGCGCAATGCGGAATATTTTGCCTGGGTGCAAAAACATTTACGTGAACACCCCGTCGATAGAGTCGTTGGATTTAATAAAATGCCGGGGCTGGACGTTTATTATGCCGCTGATGTTTGTTATGCCGAGAAAGTAGCGCAGGAGAAAGGCTTTTTCTATCGCCTGACGTCACGTTATCGCCATTATGCCGCCTTTGAGCGGGCAACCTTCGAACAGGGCAAGCCGACACAGCTGCTGATGCTGACAGATAAGCAAATCGCCGATTTCCAGAAACATTATCAGACTGAAGCGGAGCGTTTTCATATTCTGCCTCCGGGGATTTATCCTGATCGTAAATATAGCCAGCAGCCAGCCAATAGCCGTGAAATCTTCCGTAAGAAGAATGGAATAACCGAACAACAATATTTATTGTTGCAGGTCGGTTCAGACTTCACGCGTAAAGGTGTCGATCGTTCCATTGAAGCACTTGCTTCGTTACCGGATTCGCTGCGCCACAACACATTGCTATATGTTGTTGGGCAGGATAAACCGCGAAAATTTGAGGCGCTGGCAGAAAAACGCGGCGTGCGCAGTAATGTTCACTTCTTCTCGGGGCGCAACGATGTCTCGGAATTAATGGCGGCGGCGGATTTATTACTTCATCCTGCCTACCAGGAAGCCGCGGGAATTGTACTGCTGGAAGCGATAACAGCAGGATTACCGGTACTAACAACAGCCGTTTGTGGCTATGCGCATTATATTGTTGACGCCAATTGCGGCGAGGCTATTGCTGAGCCATTCCGCCAGGAAACATTGAATGAGATTTTACGCAAAGCGTTAACGCAATCTTCATTGCGCCAGGCCTGGGCGGAAAATGCGCGACATTATGCTGATACACAAGATTTATACAGTCTGCCAGAGAAAGCGGCGGACATCATAACGGGTGGTCTGGATGGTTGAACTTAAAGAGCCGTTTGCCACGTTATGGCGCGGTAAAGATCCTTTTGAGGAAGTTAAAACCTTGCAGGGTGAGGTATTTCGTGAACTGGAAACTCGCCGCACTCTGCGCTTTGAAATGGCGGGCAAAAGCTATTTTCTCAAATGGCATCGCGGCACGACCCTGAAAGAGATAATCAAAAATTTACTCTCATTGCGGATGCCAGTATTAGGCGCAGACCGCGAATGGAATGCGATTCATCGACTGCGGGATGTCGGCGTTGATACTATGTATGGGGTGGCATTCGGCGAAAAAGGCATTAATCCGCTGACCAGAACCTCGTTTATTATTACCGAAGATCTGACACCAACCATCAGTCTGGAAGATTACTGTGCTGACTGGGCGACCAACCCACCAGATGTTCGCGTAAAGCGTATGCTTATTAAGCGTGTCGCGACGATGGTGCGCGATATGCATGCTGCGGGCATTAACCACCGTGACTGTTATATCTGTCATTTCCTGCTGCACTTGCCTTTTTCCGGTAAGGAAGAGGAGTTAAAAATTTCAGTAATTGACCTGCACCGGGCGCAGATACGTGCAAAAGTACCGCGTCGTTGGCGGGATAAAGATTTGATTGGTTTGTATTTTTCATCAATGAATATTGGGCTGACGCAGAGAGATATCTGGCGATTTATGAAGGTTTATTTTGGGATGCCTTTACGTAAGATATTATCTTTTGAACGGAATTTATTGAACATGGCAAGTGTTAAGGCCGAGCATATTAAAGAGCGAACACAACGCAAAGGATTATAAAAATATTAATCAGTATGTACTGGAACTAACTTCATTATGACTATTTATTTTATAAACTGGGTTGCAGATTATGAATTAAAAATGATCCAGTACTTGAAAAAAAAGCACAAGATAAAAAATATAACAACACCAAAAAAATACAACTGGGTTAATAAGAAAATTTCGAAATTAGGGATGGATAATGCATGGTTGGGACGATTATTTATCAAACATCACCTAAATGCTGTAAAAAAGGATGATATCATTATATTTAATGACAGTGTCATTAATAAAAGTATTAACAAGCAAATATTAAAAAATATTAATTGTCATAAAGTATTACTTCTAAGAAATACTGTCAGTGAAAAATTTATTTTTGATAACACTAATTATTTTGATATTATCTATGATTTTGAGCATAGATTTATAGGGAATGAAAAGATCAAGGCAATAGAACAATTTTTTCCTATAGGAATGGATGAAATTAGAAATTATAGTTTATCTGACAAAAATAACAGTCAGCCAATATGTTTTTTTCTTGGTCGTGATAAAGGACGTCTTCAAATAATTAATGAATTAGCCGATAGATTAACAACACTAGGATGTAAGTTAGATTTTAATGTTGTCAAAGATAAAACATCATCTCCGACTTCAAAGTATTTGATTGAAAAACAAATACCGTATGAAGAGAATATTAGAAGAACATTAAATGCTAATATAATTGTTGATATAACTAAAGAAAACCAATCTGGCTGGACTCTTCGTATACTTGAGGCACTATTTTTCAATAAAAAATTAATTACTAATAATATAAATGTACTTGGTTCGGAAATCTATAGTGAGTCTCGCTTTTTTATAATAGGTCATGATGATTGGGGTAAGTTAGAGTATTTTATTAATTCATCTGTTAAACCAATTGATTATGATAGTTTATATAAATTCAGCCCTGATAAAATGATGTCAACAATTGTTTATGATTTTATAGAAAAATAAAACCGTTAAAACAGTGAGTTTTACTCAATTAATGAGAGTTTCAATGAAAATAGCATTTATCGGCGAAGCTGTTTCTGGATTTGGCGGCATGGAAACGGTCATTCGTGATGTTATTACTACCTTCAGGCAACAACATATCTATAGTGAAATGTTTTTCTTTTGTCGTAATGATAAAATGGATAAGGGATGGCTGGAAGGTATTAAGTACTCGTGTTCATTTTCCAATATTCGCTTAGGTTTTTTGCGTCGGGCGAAACATATTCATGCTTTAAGCAAATGGTTTCAAGATTATCAGCCAGATGTTGTTATTTGTATTGACGTTATCTCGTGTTTGTATGCGGCCAAAGCACGTAAAAAATCAGGAATTGATGTGCCAGTATTTTCATGGCCGCATTTTTCTTTAGATCACAAAAAACATGCTGAATATATCACCTGTGCAGACTATCATTTAGCCATCAGCTCTGGCATTAAACAGCAAATGATTAATCGGGGTGTACCAGAATCGACGATAAATGTTATTTTTAATCCAGTCGAAGCTAAAGACACAGTCATTCCTGGGCCTGAGGAAGGTGAAACGGCAACGTTCATTTATGTTGGGCGTATGAAATTCGAGGGCCAGAAGAGGGTTAAAGACCTGCTTGATGGTTTATCACAAGCGCAAGGTGACTGGAAACTCCATGTACTGGGTGATGGTTCTGATTTTGAAAAATGCCAAGCATATGGTAGAGAATTGAAGATTGATAATCGAATTGTCTGGCATGGTTGGCAAAAACATCCATGGGAGGTAGTGCGTCAGGATATTAAGAAAGTCAGTGCATTGTTATTAACCTCATCTTTTGAAGGTTTTCCAATGACCTTACTTGAATCAATGTCATGGGGGATTCCGTGTATCAGTGCCGATTGTGTCTCCGGTCCTGGTGACATTATTCAACCTGATGTCAATGGCCATTTGTATCAACCGGGAGATATTGCTGGTTTTGTTACTCTTCTAAATAAATATATAGCAGGTGAAATTCATATCGAACATGAAAAAATTCCTGCGTCGATCGATAAGTTTTATCAATCTAAGTATTATGATAGATTACATAATATAATTATTTCTGCTATTTCCCGGAGGAAATAATGCAGCAGGTATTTTTCCAGGAAACTGAGTATCTAAATTCAGTTATTGATTATAATCATAAAGTAGAAACAGAAAATCTTTGTCTGGACATCGCTTATGGAACTGACAAAAACTTTCTATTTGGTTGCGGAATTTCGATTGCTTCAATATTAAAGTATAATGAAGGAAGTCGGTTGTGTTTCCACATTTTTACTGATTATTTTGGTGATAATGATCGTAAGTATTTTGATGCCCTGGCATTACAGTATAAAACCAGAATTAAAATATATCTGATTAATGGTGATCGACTGCGCTCATTGCCTAGCACAAAGAACTGGACCCATGCAATATATTTTCGTTTTGTTATTGCTGATTACTTTATTAGTAAGGTAGCTAAAGTCCTTTATCTGGATGCAGATATCATTTGTCAGGGGACTATTGAGCCACTAATTAAATTCTCATTTCCTGACGATAAAGTCGCAATGGTTGTTACAGAAGGACAAGCTGACTGGTGGGAAAAACGCGCCCATTCGTTAGGTGTTGCGGGAATTGCTAAAGGTTACTTTAACTCCGGTTTTTTATTGATTAATACTGCCAAATGGGCGGCTCAGCAGGTTTCTGCACGAGCCATTGCAATGCTAAATGAGCCAGAAATAATCAAAAAAATAACACATCCTGATCAGGATGTATTAAATATGTTGCTGGCAGATAAACTTATTTTCGCTGATATTAAATATAACACCCAGTTTAGCTTAAATTATCAACTAAAAGAAAGCTTTATAAACCCAGTAACCAACAATACTATTTTTATCCATTATATCGGGCCAACCAAGCCCTGGCATGATTGGGCCTGGGATTATCCTGTATCACAAGCCTTTATGGAGGCAAAAAATGCTTCGCCATGGAAGAATACAGCGTTGCTGAAACCGAACAATAGCAATCAATTAAGATATAGCGCAAAACATATGCTTAAAAAACATAGATATCTAAAAGGATTTAGCAACTATCTTTTTTATTTTATTGAAAAGATAAAGCATTAAAACTGGGAAACAATAAAGTAATGATATAAGGGTAGCATTGTGGACTCATTTCCTGCCATAGAGATAGATAAAGTTAAAGCCTGGGATTTTCGGCTGGCTAATATAAATACTTCTGAATGTTTAAATGTTGCCTATGGTGTCGATGCTAATTATCTTGATGGTGTAGGTGTTTCCATTACATCAATTGTCCTAAATAATCGACATATTAATCTTGATTTTTATATTATTGCTGATGTTTATAATGATGCTTTTTTCCAAAAAGTTGCAAAGCTTGCAGAGCAATACCAATTAAGAATCACATTATATAGAATTAACACTGATAAGCTCCAGTGCTTGCCTTGTACACAGGTCTGGTCAAGAGCAATGTACTTCCGTTTATTTGCATTTCAATTATTGGGTTTAACACTTGATCGTTTGCTTTATCTTGATGCAGATGTTGTTTGTAAAGGCGATATTAGCCAACTATTGCATCTGGATTTAAACGGCGCGGTTGCTGCTGTTGTTAAAGATGTTGACCCAATGCAGGAAAAGGCGGCATCCAGGTTGTCTGATCCAGAATTACTCGGGCAGTACTTTAATTCCGGTGTCGTTTATTTAGATTTAAAAAAATGGGCTAACGCAAAACTAACAGAAAAAGCGTTGTCTATTCTTATGAGTAAAGATAATGTGTATAAATACCCTGATCAAGATGTTATGAATGTCTTACTGAAAGGGATGACAATATTTTTGCCTCGTGGATATAATACAATTTATACAATTAAAAGTGAATTAAAAGACAAAACACATCAAAACTATAAAAAGCTGATTATAGAAAATACTCTTCTTATTCATTATACAGGTGCAACTAAACCGTGGCACAAATGGGCAATTTATCCATCGACAAAATACTATAAAATAGCTTTAGACAATTCCCCCTGGAAAGATGACTCTCCACGAGATGCGAAATCAATTATTGAATTCAAAAAAAGATATAAACATCTTTTAGTGCAACATCACTATATCTCAGGAATTATAGCAGGAGTCTGTTATCTTTGCCGAAAATATTACCCTAAATAACATTTAACTGGTTTGTTATGATTCAGAAGAGCAAGATCAAAGACTTGGTTGTTTTTACCGATGAAGAGAATTCAAAGTACCTCAATGTATTAAATGACTTCTTGTCTTATAATATAAATATCATCAAGGTTTTTCGTTCTATTGATGATACAAAAGTTATGCTTATTGATACCGATTACGGTAAATTGATTCTTAAGGTTTTTTCTCCGAAAGTTAAGCGTAACGAACGTTTCTTTAAGTCTCTGTTAAAAGGTGATTATTACGAACGCCTTTTTGTGCAAACTCAAAAAGTACGAAATGAAGGGTTAAATACACTCAATGATTTTTATTTATTGGCTGAACGGAAAACCTTACGATTTGTCCATACTTATATCATGATCATCGAGTATATTGATGGTATAGAGTTATGTGATATGCCCGATATTGATGATTCGCTAAAAAATAAAATTCAACAATCAATTAATGCCTTGCATAAACATGGCATGGTTTCTGGCGACCCTCATCGTGGTAACTTCATTATAAAAAATGGTGAGGTCCGAATTATTGATCTCTCTGGAAAACGTGCTTCAGCGCAGCGTAAAGCGAAAGATCGTATTGACTTAGAGCGTCATTACGGTATTAAAAATGAGATTAAAGATCTAGGCTATTATCTTTTAGTATATCGTAAAAAAATGCGCAATTTTATGCGGCGTTTGAAAGGGAAACCAGCTCGCTAAAAAAATCCCACAATTACATGTCTTCACCAGGACAGTTTTAAGCGGAGTTATTTATTTCACAGGTTTATCATGAAGAATATTAGATATATTGACAAAAAAGATGTTGAAAACCTGATTGAAAATAAAACATCTGATGATGTTATTATTTTTCTTTCGGGCCCTACATCGCAAAAAACACCTTTGTCAGTATTACGAACAAAGGATATTATTGCTGTCAATGGTTCTGTGCAATATCTGTTAAGTCATAATATCGTTCCTTTTATATATGTACTTACAGATGTCCGCTTTTTACATCAGCGTCGTGATGATTTTTATAAATTTAGCCAGAGAAGCCGTTATACCATAGTAAACGTTGACGTTTATGAACATGCTTCCAAAGAAGATAAACTTTATATCCTCCAGAACTGCCTCGTATTACGGTCCTTTTATCGCCGGGAAAAAGGTGGTTTTATAAAGAAGATTAAATTTAATATATTGAGTCAGATTCACAAAGAACTGCTGATCTCTGTACCGTTGTCTAAAAAAGGTCGTCTGGTTGGATTTTGCAAGGACATTAGTTTTGGTTATTGTTCATGCCATACTATTGCCTTTGCTGCAATTCAAATAGCATATTCACTTAAGTATGCACGGATTATTTGTTCTGGTCTTGATTTAACGGGTAACTGCTCTCGTTTCTATGACGAAAATAATAATCCCATGCCCTCGGAATTGAGTAAGGATTTATTCAAAATCTTGCCATTTTTCCGTTTTATGCGTGATAATGTAGAAGATATTAATATCTATAATTTATCAGATGATACAGCTATTTCTTACGATGTAATTCCATTTATTAAATTTCAAGATATCAGTAGAGAAGAATCAAAAGATAAGACAAGAAAAAAAATGCAATATAGAACTTCAACTGATTCTTATGCTAATTAATCATCCTGAAACTAAAGTAATATGGTATAAAAATGCGTTTAGGAACTTTTCACAAAAAGAAAAGATTTTATATAAACAAAATAAAAATTAATTTCCTTTCTTTTTTATTTCGTAAAAAAATAAATAATCAAATTACAGAACCAGCGCAAGTTAATTCATGTCTTATTATTCATGATAATAATAAGCTCGGTGATCTAATTGTATTAAGTTCGATTTATCGTGAACTTTATAGTAAAGGGGTTAAAATAACCATTCTTACAAATAGTAAGGGTGGGGCGTTTCTCTCTAACAATAAAAATATATTTGAGTTCTGTATTAAAGAATCAACCGGTTTCCTTAAAATGCTTACTCTATGTAAGCATCTGCGGGATTTGCAGTTCGATATTGTATTAGACCCCTTTGAAACCATGCCCTCATTTAAGCATAGTTTAATATTATCAAGTTTAAAAGATTCTTACATTCTGGGTTTTGATCAATGGTATAAACGTTACTATTCATTTTACCATCCCCACGATGAATGTTTAAAAGAACATATGAGTACACGAGCAACAGAAATACTGAAGCATATTTATGGTGAGGGTGAATTCTCCACCGACTACGACTTGCATTTACCAGTAGATGTTGAAGATAAAATAAAAGAATTTATTGGAGATACAAGAATAGTCATTATTAACCCATTAGGTGCAAAAAAAATATGCCGACTTACGTTTGAGCAAATAAAAGTTATATATCAAGAAATGAAACTACACTTTGAAAATTATCGGGTGATATTTACCGGGTTACCGCAAGATTTATTGACAATACCAATACCTGAAATCGAAACACTACCATTTAATGAGTTTATTTATACCGTTGCGTTGACCAAGTATAGTGATTTTGTCATTTCTGTTGATACAGCTCTTGTTCATATCGCTGCGGCTTATCATAAACCAACGCTTGCATTTTATCCTAATTCACGTACTCCGGAATATCCCTCACATTTAATTTGGTCCCCAAATAATCATAAATCAATACAAATAGTATCCCCAACATTTACGGTGAAAGATATCGATACTGAAACTTTAACTGATTCAGTAAAGAGATTAAGTTGTATAGATAAGAAGTGAGTTTTAACTCACTTCTTAAACTTGTTTATTCTTGATTAATAGTATTGTTACGATTATTAATAACGAGTAAGAGGACTATAGCGGATATAACGATAATTGGAATGCTGCGTGCCCATATGATCACATCACTGAGTCCAATCCCCACAATGCCAAGCGTTAATATCAACAAACCCAAAGCTCGTCTTTTATATGCTGTATAAAACAGTGAAAAATAGAGGAAAAGGATGGAAATAATTCCCATCAGACCTTTCAGTGACCCTGCTTCAATTATCTCATTATGTAGATGTACGTTAGAAAACTCCAATGCCCCTCTTAGCCTGTTGTGTTCTGCAACTAACAAATTCATATTTTCAGCGCGTGACTCTGCTGATCTAAATGAAAAAGGTGACTTTATGAATATATTTAAACCAATTTCGTACATTGCCAGTCTTGCACCTAGGGAAGTCACGCTATTAGCATTGGTATAACTGTTTAAATCATTTAATGCTTCATTATAGCGATTCTGTATTGGTTTATTAAATATAATTACTATGCTAGCTAATATAGCAATTAGTAGAACAATAGAGGAAGTGAATTTCTTGGGTGATTTATTATAATAAGCTATTAATGCAGCAACACAAATTATAGGGAACAGGAGTAGGGTTGCTCTGGTTTGTGTTAGCGCCAGAACATAAAGTACCGCGCAACTATTTAATAAAAATAAAAAAGGATGGTTTTTCTTAGTATAAAGAATCGCAACGCCACTAACTATCCCTATTAGCATAGTTGAATATGCTGCTCCTGTTGCCGTTCCTACACCAAAAGAAATGCGGTCATTTTCATGAATGCTATTAATATACATTGCATATCCAGCAATTAGAAATGACAGAGAATATAAAGTGTATAATACACTCTCTTTTTTTGATTTTAGCTGGCTAGTTAGTGTCAAGAAAACAATAAAAGAACCAAATATAAAAATTTTGGCAGTATTTAAATAACTATGGTAAGTAGCACGAAATGGCGAATTATCTATTTTAAACGCAGAATACCAAATTAAATCAAGTAAGCCTATTAAAAATATAGAAAGGGGGAGAATAAGGTTTTTTATATTATAATTTTCTTGTCTGCCACGTAAAATTAGTGCCAATAAGCAAACTATAGCAGTGATATTATATATTTTTATACTGAAAGTATTATCAACGAATGCAATTATCATTGAAAAAAAACATAATATATAAGTTATTATCTCTAAAATCATTGATGATTTAAGAGAGTAAGGTTTCAATGAATGAAGTTTAAAGGATGTTAGCATGTTTTACCTTTATAATGATGATAACTTTTCCAAAACTGCTTGACTGTTGAGGTTAATTAAATTTTCTCTTGGAGCCCTACAAACCATCTGATTCTTCCCATACCCACCAATTAATCCCGGATCGGTAGGTCCATAAACCGTGATATTGGGTCTATCCAGTGCCGCCGTTAAATGGCTTAACCCCGTATCCACCGACACTACAAATTTAGCCCCGGCCAGTACGCGGGCAACGCCTTCCAGACTCATCTTCGGCAATACTTCAACATAAGCAAATCCTTCCGCCAGTCGTTTCGCCCGTTCTTCCTCATGCGGCGCGCCCCACGGAAGTTTAATCCGTATTCCTGAATCAGCCAGTAAACCAATCAATTCTCGCCAGTGTTCTTCCGGCCAGTGTTTATCATCTCGGGTTGTTGCATGAAGAAATACGGCATATTCGCCAGCATCTGTAGGCAGGTTCGTCAGGAAATGCTGTGCGATAGCATAATCGCCCTGGGTTTGTGGTTTACTATAGCCCAGACTTTTGGCAAACAGTTCGCGGGTGCGTTCTACGGCGTGCTGCTGTTTTGCAATATGATGTTTACGATTGTAAAACAGGCTGGCTAACGGTTCTCGAGCGGTTTGCCAGTCCATTCCATGCTTTACGCCATGCGCCAGACGCGTCACCAGCGCCGCGCTTTTTACCAGCCCCTGAGCGTCGATAACTGCGTCATAGTTCTCTGCTTGTAGCGCTTCACGAAACGCTTTGCGTTCAGCTTTTATGGGGGCCGAGAACCAGGCTTTACGCCAGCGACGTATTGCCACAGGAATAACTCGCTCAACGGCAGCGTGCCAGGAAGGAATCTGTGCGAACCCTTCTTCCACCACCCAGTCAAACTTAATCCCTGGGATTGCCTGCTGGGCATCAGTGAGTGCGGGCAGCGTATGGAGAACATCGCCCATCGACGATGTTTTAACGATCAGAACCCGCATCCGTCAGGCTTCCTCTTGTAACAATAGCGCGTTGAGTTCTTCCAGTACGCGCTGGGGAGTAATGTCGATCAAGCTCTGGTGATAACCCTCCGCCGCGTCACCTTTACGCACTTTGTGATAGCCGGTAATCAGGCGGATCACGCGTGCTTTATGGGATAGCGGTGGTGTGAAGTCCGGGCTACTCGGACCATACAGGGCAACCAGCGGACGATTGAGCGCCGCCGCAACGTGCATCAGACCAGAATCGTTAGTGACAATGGCCTTACAGGCTGCAATCAGGATAACCGCTTGATCAAGCTGTGTTTCTCCCGCCAGATTCCGACACCATGCCTGCTGCTCGGTATTCAAAGCGGCAAGAATCTCATTGCCTGCCTCATGATCTTTCGCCGAGCCAAACAGAACCACCTGATAACCTTCATCAATCAGCTGCTTTGCCAGCTCCGCATAGTGGTAGTGTGGCCAGCGTTTTGCCGGACCAAACTCCGCACCCGGGCAAAAACCAATCATCGGACGTTCTGATGAGAGCGAAAATTGATTACAGGTATATGATTTTTCACCTTCGCTCACCTGCAACTGCGGCCATAACAATGGCTGCGGCAGATCTTGTGCGGTACGCATAATACCTTTGTCATAGGCCAGCGCGACATAGCGTTCCACCATTAGCGGCCAGGCTTCTTTATCGAGCACGCGTACATCGTTGAGTAAACCGTAGCGCATCTCGCCGCGCCAGCCGGTGCGATGGGGAATACCCGCGAAGAAAGGCACTAATGCGGATTTGAAGGAGTTAGGTAAGACGTAGGCGCGGTCGTAGCGCTTTTCACGCAGGCTATGACCCAGTTTGCGGCGTTCGCCGATTTCCAGCGCTCCGTGACCGAGAGGCATAGGGATAGCTTCGTTAACTTCCGGCATCCGCGATAATAATGGACGGCACCATGCCGGTGCCATCACGTCGATTATCGCCTGGGGATAGCGCGCCTGGAGCGTGCGATAGAGACTTTGCGACATCATCATGTCGCCAACCCAAGACGGGCCGATCACCAGTATTTTCATGCAGAGCTCTTATGCGTCACGGTTCAGCCAGGCCATGTATTCCGTTACGCCTTCGGCAACGGTTTTGAACGGTTTATCGTAACCCGCCGCGCGCAGATTCGTCAGATCTGCCTGAGTGAACGCCTGGTAGCGGCCTTTCAGTTTATCCGGGAACGGAATGTATTCGATTTGGCCTTTCTTGTGATAAGCAAGCGTAGCATCTGCTACTGCCTGGAAGGATTCCGCACGACCGGTGCCGAGGTTGAAGATGCCGGAAACGCCATTTTCCAGGAACCACAGGTTTACATCTGCCACGTCGCCCACATAGACGAAGTCACGTTTGAAGTTCTCGCTACCTTCGAACAGCTTCGGTGATTCACCGTTATTAAGCTGGGTGTTGAGATGGAAAGCGACGCTCGCCATACTGCCTTTATGGCCTTCACGAGGTCCATAAACGTTGAAATAACGGAAGCCAACAATCTGCGAGTTCGCTTCAGGCAGGATTTGGCGAACATATTCATCAAACAGGAATTTTGAGTAACCGTAGACATTCAACGGTTTTTCATATTCGCGGGATTCAATAAAGTCGGAGGTGCGTCCACCGTAAGTGGCTGCGGAAGAGGCATACAGGAACGGGATTTCGCGCTCCAGACAGTAGTGCAGCAGCTCTTTGGAGTATTGATAGTTGTTATCCATCATATACTTGCCGTCCCACTCGGTGGTGGAAGAGCACGCGCCTTCGTGGAAAATCGCTTCGACATCGCCGAACTCTTCGCCAGCCATAATCTGGATCAGGAAGTCTTCCTTATCCATATAGTCCGCGATATCCAGATCCACCAGGTTCACAAACTTGGTGCCGTCTTTCAGGTTGTCCACCACCAGAATATCGGTGATGCCTTTATCATTCAGGGCTTTAACGATGTTGCTTCCGATAAAGCCCGCGCCGCCGGTAACGATGATCATAACTGTAACCTTCGAATTATGGAGTCAGAGACAATCTCAGACACGAATACTTCTATCATATCACTACATGACGTTGGCTTCAGCCATTCACCAAAAGTGAGGGGGCTGGACGTTATTTATCCTGAATTTTGCAGAAGTGTTAACGCGTCATCTCGTCGCGTCCTATAAGTTTGGGTAATATGTGCTGGAATTTGCCCTGTCTGGAGAATCGCAATGCGTGGAGAATTTTATCAGCAGTTAACCAACGATCTGGAAACCGCACGGGCGGAAGGGTTGTTTAAAGAAGAGCGCATTATTACGTCTGCGCAGCAAGCAGATATCACTGTGGCTGATGGAAGCCACGTCATTAACTTTTGTGCCAACAACTATCTCGGACTGGCGAATCATCCGGATCTGATTGCGGCGGCAAAGGCGGGAATGGATTCTCACGGTTTCGGCATGGCTTCGGTGCGTTTTATCTGCGGCACTCAGGACAGCCATAAAGAGCTTGAACAAAAACTGGCGGCATTCCTGGGGATGGAAGATGCGATTCTCTACTCTTCCTGCTTTGATGCTAACGGTGGCCTGTTTGAAACGCTGCTGAGCGCGGAGGACGCCATTATCTCCGACGCACTGAACCACGCGTCTATTATTGATGGTGTGCGTCTGTGTAAAGCTAAACGCTATCGTTATGCCAACAACGATATGCAGGAGCTGGAAACACGTCTGAAAGAAGCGCGTGAAGCCGGTGCGCGTCATGTGCTGATTGCCACCGATGGTGTGTTCTCGATGGACGGCGTGATTGCCAACCTGAAGGGCGTTTGCGATCTGGCAGATAAATACGATGCCCTGGTTATGGTAGACGACTCTCACGCGGTCGGTTTTGTCGGTGAAAATGGTCGTGGTTCCCATGAATACTGCGATGTGATGGGACGTGTAGACATCATTACCGGTACGTTGGGTAAAGCGTTGGGCGGGGCTTCTGGTGGTTATACCGCGGCGCGCAAAGAAGTGGTTGAGTGGCTGCGCCAGCGTTCTCGTCCGTACCTGTTCTCCAACTCGCTGGCACCAGCGATTGTCGCCGCATCCATCAAAGTGCTGGAGATGGTCGAAGCGGGTAGCGAGCTGCGTGACCGTCTGTGGGCGAACGCGCGTCAGTTCCGTGAGCAGATGTCGGCGGCGGGCTTTACCCTGACGGGTGCTGATCATGCCATTATTCCGGTCATGCTTGGCGATGCTGTAGTGGCGCAAAAATTTGCCCGTGAACTGCAAAAAGAGGGCATTTACGTCACCGGTTTCTTCTATCCGGTCGTTCCTAAAGGTCAGGCGCGTATTCGTACCCAGATGTCTGCGGCGCATACCCCTGAGCAAATTACGCGTGCAGTAGAAGCATTCACGCGTATTGGTAAACAACTGGGCGTTATCGCCTGAGGGTGTGAGATGAAAGCGTTATCCAAACTGAAAGCGGAAGAGGGCATCTGGATGACCGACGTTCCTGTACCGGAACTCGGGCATAACGATCTGCTGATTAAAATCCGTAAAACAGCCATCTGCGGGACTGACGTTCACATCTATAACTGGGATGAGTGGTCGCAAAAAACCATCCCGGTGCCGATGGTCGTGGGCCATGAATATGTCGGTGAAGTGGTAGGTATTGGTCAGGAAGTGAAAGGCTTCAAGATTGGCGATCGCGTTTCTGGCGAAGGCCATATCACCTGCGGTCACTGTCGCAACTGTCGTGGCGGTCGTACCCATCTGTGCCGCAACACGATCGGCGTCGGTGTTAACCGTCCGGGCTGCTTCGCCGAGTATCTGGTGATTCCGGCGTTCAACGCCTTCAAAATCCCAGACAATATCTCCGACGACCTGGCTTCCATTTTTGATCCCTTCGGTAACGCCGTGCATACCGCGCTGTCGTTCGATCTGGTTGGCGAGGATGTGCTGGTCTCTGGTGCAGGTCCGATAGGTATTATGGCTGCGGCGGTGGCGAAACACGTTGGTGCACGCAATGTGGTGATCACTGATGTTAACGAATACCGCCTTGAGCTGGCACGCAAAATGGGTATCACCCGTGCGGTTAACGTCGCTAAAGAAAACCTTAATGATGTGATGGCAGAACTGGGCATGACCGAAGGCTTTGATGTCGGTCTGGAAATGTCCGGTGCGCCGCCAGCGTTTCGTACCATGCTCGACACCATGAACCACGGCGGTCGTATTGCGATGCTGGGTATTCCACCGTCCGATATGTCTATCGACTGGACCAAAGTAATCTTTAAAGGCTTGTTCATTAAAGGTATTTACGGTCGTGAGATGTTTGAAACCTGGTACAAGATGGCGGCGCTGATTCAGTCTGGCCTCGATCTCTCGCCGATCATTACCCATCGTTTCTCTATCGATGATTTCCAGAAGGGCTTTGACGCTATGCGTTCGGGCCAGTCCGGGAAAGTTATTCTGAGCTGGGATTAACACGAACAAGGGCTGGTATTCCAGCCCTTTTGCCTGAGGATAATCCGTTAAATATGTAAAATCCTGTCAGTGTAATAAAGAGTTCGTAATTGCACTGATCTCTTATATAGCTGCTCTCATTATCTCTCTACCCTGAAGTGACTCTCTCACCGGTAAAAATAATATCTCACAGGCTTAATAGTTTCTTAATACAAAGCCTGTAAAACGTCAGGATAACTTCAGAGGTCGTCGGTAATTTATGATGAACAGCACCAATAAACTTAGTGTTATTATCCCGTTATATAATGCGGGCGATGATTTCCGCACTTGTATGGAATCTTTAATTACGCAAACATGGACTGCTCTGGAAATCATTATTATTAACGATGGTTCAACGGATAATTCTGTTGAAATAGCAAAGCATTACGCAGAAAACTATCCGCACGTTCGTTTGTTGCATCAGGCGAATGCTGGCGCATCGGTGGCGCGTAATCGTGGGATTGAAGTGGCAACGGGAAAATATGTCGCTTTTGTCGATGCTGACGATGAGGTCTATCCCACCATGTACGAAACGCTGATGACCATGGCGTTAGAGGACGACCTCGACGTGGCGCAGTGCAACGCTGATTGGTGTTTTCGTGAAACGGGTGAAACCTGGCAATCCATCCCCACCGATCGCCTTCGCTCAACCGGTGTATTAACCGGTCCGGACTGGCTGCGGATGGGACTTTCTTCCCGCCGTTGGACACACGTGGTCTGGATGGGGGTTTATCGCCGCGATGTTATTGTTAAAAATAACATTAAATTTATTGCCGGATTACATCATCAGGATATTGTCTGGACAACAGAATTTATGTTTAACGCGCTGCGTGCGCGATATACCGAGCAATCATTATATAAATATTATCTGCATAATACGTCAGTGAGTCGGTTGAACAGACAAGGGAACAAAAACCTTAATTATCAACGTCACTATATTAAGATTACCCGCCTGCTGGAGAAATTAAATCGAAATTATGCTGACAAAATTACGATTTATCCGGAATTTCATCAGCAAATAACTTACGAAGCATTGCGTGTTTGCCATGCGGTGCGCAAAGAGCCGGATATTCTTACCCGCCAACGGATGATTGCCGAGATATTTACTTCCGGTATGCATAAGCGCCTGATTACCAATGTCCGCAGCGTGAAGGTGGGTTACCAGGCGTTACTGTGGTCTTTCCGCTTATGGCAATGGCGCGACAAAACGCGGTCGCACCATCGCATTACGCGTAGCGCCTTTAATTTGCGCTAGCGTTAAGTTTTGCCGCTTCGGGCTGTTTGCCCCAGCCTTGCCACTGATGCTGGAAGTAAACGATCAGCGTGCTCTGGCTGATGCTTTCGCTTAATACTTCAAAGAAGCGATTAGCATAAACAGGTTCCAGCGGCTTCTTCGGTTTGCACAGCTTCACGCCACGGAATGGATTACGCGGTGTGTCGGGCACAGTGTTTTTCGGCGGTGTAGACGTATCAACCTGCGGTTCATTCAACAAGCTGCTGGCTTTCACCAGCGTAATGTCTGGCGGCAGGTTATAAACCATCTGTTGTAGCACGCGTACCGTTGAAGGGTGAGGATGTCCAATGGCAATGGTTGAACCGTTGCGACGCGCCAGGTCAATTGCGCGATTGAATTGCACACGGATGTCCGCTTCGTTCTGCGAATCGTCGAGGAACACCTTCCGTTTGATCACCTTCACGCCAGTGCCTTGCGCGGCGCGCATCGCCTGGGTATTACCGATGGTTACGCTGTCGAGGAAGTAAAGATTGTAACGCTCCAGCGCCTGCATCACTTTCTGCATACCAAACAGGTTAGAGGTCATCTTGCTGCCCATGTGGTTGTTGATCCCCACGGCATAGGGCACGTTATTGACCGCACTACGAATAATGCGCTCAATTTCGTCGCTGCTCATCTCCGGGCGTAGCGTATTTTTCTCCAGCGGCTGTTTACTCAGTGGTGCCATCGGTAGATGAATCAACACTTCGTGACCGCTGTTATGTGCTTTGGTCGCCATCTCTCTGGCGTGCGGTGAATCGGGTAATACAGCGACGGAGATAGCGGAAGGCATCGCCAGCACCTGGTTTTCGTTGTGCGGGCGATACCCAAAATCATCAATGACGATGGCAAGTTTGCCAGCAATTACGGGGGAGGAGAGCGCCAACAGAGCGGCAAATGCAAGAACGTTACGACGAAATGGAAACAAAACTTATCTTCCCAACCACGGCTGTGGATTGACCGCCTGACCCTGGCGGCGAATTTCGAAATAGAGTGAAGGCCGACCCTGACCGCCACTGCTGCCCACCAGTGCAATTGGCTGGCCCGCGCGAACCTGCGAACCAACGCTCACCAGTGCGCTCTGATTATAGCCGTAAAGACTCATGTCGCCTTTACCATGCTCAACCACCACCACCAGACCGTAGCCTTGCAGCCAGTCAGCCAGAATCACCCGGCCGTCGGCAATCGCTTTAACTTCAGTACCTTCAGAGGCACCAATCACCATCCCTTTCCAGCGTAATTCACCCTGTAGCTGCTCGCCATAGCGATGCAGCGTTGGCCCGCGAACCGGCCAGAATGCCTGACCGCGCGGTGCGCCCAGACCACCGGTACGGGACATCAGCGATTTTTCGCTTTCGGTCGGCTTGTAGGTGGTGCCTTTGCGCGTCGCTTCTTTCTGGCGGTCGCGAACCGCCTGGGCTTCGCGCGCTTCACGTTCAGCACGCGCTTTCGCCGCGGCTTCCGCACGGGCAATGCTGTTACGCAGGCGGGATTCGTTGGCGCGCAGCTCGCTCAACTGTTGCTGACCTTGCTGGATGGAAGACTCCAGCCCTGCCAGCGTCTTTTTACGCTCGCTCAACGCCTGGGTCAGCTTCGCCTGTTGGGCGCGCTGCTCATATAAAAGCGTTTGTTGCTCGCTTTGTTTCTCTTCCAGTTCGGCACGCTGCATAGCGACTTCTTCACGCGTTTGTTTCAACTGAGCAATGGTTTCTTGTCGCGCCTGGTTGAGATAGCCGAAATAAGCCTGTAACCGCTGCCCACGCTGGCTTTCTTCACCGCTGAGAATCAGCTGAATACCGGTATGTTCACCCTGACGAAACGCGGCATCCAGTTGCGCGGCGAGGCTGCGCTCCTGGGCGGCTTTTTGCTGCTCCAGTTTGGCAATCGACGCGTTCATCTCATCAATCTGTTTATTCAGTTGATTAAGCGTGTTTTGCGTTTCGCGCAGTTTACGGGTGGCTTCAGAGATCGCTTCTTCCTGCTTTTTCAATTGTGCGAGCAGGCTTGCGCGTTGTTGTTGCTTTTGGCGTACCGCGCGCTCTTTCGCGGCGATGTCAGCCTGAATGGATTTGAGTTGGTCACGCTCATCCGCGTGGGCGGAAAAGGCGCACAACAATACGCCAGCGCTCAGAACGCTGGCGTAGATGATGGGCCTGATTGCAAACCTGCGCGGTTTCACGGCCCGTGTCATGGTATTAATCGCCTTTCCCCTCATGGGGAGGGATTATTCCACGATGAACAGCGGCTTACCAGTCATCTCTTGCGGGATTTCCATACCCATCAGCGACAACATGGTCGGCGCGATGTCAGAAAGTTTGCCGCCTTCAACCGCTTTCACGTTCTTATCACCAACGTAAATCAGCGGAACTGGCAGGTTGGTGTGTGCTGTGTGTGCCTGACCCGTTGCCGGATCGCGCATCTGTTCAGCGTTACCGTGGTCAGCGGTGATCAGCAGTTGTCCACCCACGGACTCAACCGCTTTCGCGACTTCTTCCACGCAGTGATCCAGCGCTTCAACCGCTTTAACCGCCGCTTCCATCACTCCGGTGTGACCTACCATGTCGCCGTTCGGATAGTTACAGATAATGGTGTCGTATTTGCCGCTCTTGATTGCCGCAACCAGTTTTTCGGTCAGCTCTGCGGAGCTCATTTCCGGTTGCAGATCGTAGGTAGCCACTTTCGGTGAGTTGATCAGAATGCGATCTTCGCCTTTGAACGACTCTTCTACGCCACCGTTGAAGAAGAAAGTAACGTGGGCATATTTTTCGGTTTCGGAAATACGCAGCTGAGTTTTGTCGTTTTTCGCCATCCACTCGCCGAAGGTGTTAACCAGGGAAGCGGGTGGGTAAGCCACTGCGGTTTTGATGTCGGCAGCGTATTCGGTCAGCATCACGAAATCGACGTTAACCACTTTCTTACGCGCGAAGCCGTCAAAATCGGCATTTACGAATGCACGAGTGATTTCACGTGCGCGGTCAGCACGGAAGTTCATGAAAATCAGCGCATCGCCGTCTTCCATTGCCGCATCTGGCTGACCTTCTGCACGAATAACGGTCGCTTTCACGAACTCGTCGTTTTCGTCGCGAGCATAAGCAGCCTGCAAACCGGCAACGGCGGTATCGGCCTGGAACTCACCTTGCGCCAGAGTCAGCAGGTCATAAGCTTTTTCAACGCGATCCCAACGGTTATCGCGGTCCATCGCGTAGTAACGACCAATGATGGACGCTACGCGGCCTTTACCCAGCGCGGCAAATTTCTCTTCGAATTTTTTCAGCGAGGATTCAGCACTGCGCGGCGGAGTGTCGCGACCGTCAAGGAATGCGTGTAGGTAGATTTTTTCTGCGCCGCGTTCAGCTGCCAGTTCTACCATCGCCATGATGTGATCTTCGTGGCTGTGTACACCACCTGCGGAGAGCAGACCCATAATGTGTACTGCTTTGCCTGCGTTTTTCGCTTTATCTACCGCACCAGTCAACACCGGATTAGCAAAGAAAGCGCGATCTTTGATTTCAACGTCCAGACGAGTCAGGTCCTGATACACGATGCGGCCGGCACCCAGGTTAACGTGGCCTACTTCGGAGTTACCCATCTGACGGTCAGGCAGACCGACTTCCAGACCGGAAGCGTCGATCAGGGTATGCGGACGATTGGCCCACAGTGCATCCATTACCGGGGTTTTAGCACTAAAAATGGCGTTATCCTGCTGTTCTTCGCGATAGCCATAGCCATCCAGAATCACCAGTACCATAGGTTTTTTAGAAACCGACATTGCGACAACCTCATACTCAAGAGTCAAAATTTGCGTAATTTTACTACAGCTGAATCGATAAAATAGCCTCTGAAGATCAAAATATACGACCGCTCGCGGCAAGCAGATGCCAGATTTACGCTTTTTTTTCGTAGCGCCCCGCAAAATTGCATTCCAGTTAACGCGCTGGCTGTATTTGCCGCAACGCGCAGGTATACTCCTTTCCTGGTTTTTTTAATCACTACGTCGGGAGTTGTTACCCCCCATGCAAGAAATTATGCAATTTGTTGGCCGTCATCCCATACTGAGTATCGCCTGGATCGCGTTACTGGTGGCGGTTCTTGTGACTACGTTTAAGAGCCTGACCTCGAAAGTGAAGGTGATTACTCGTGGTGAAGCTACGCGTCTGATCAATAAAGAAGACGCTGTGGTTGTGGATTTACGTCAGCGTGATGACTTCCGTAAAGGCCATATCGCAGGTTCTATCAACCTGTTGCCGAGCGAAATCAAAGCCAACAATGTTGGTGAGCTTGAGAAGCACAAAGACAAACCGGTTATCGTGGTAGATGGTTCTGGCATGCAGTGCCAGGAGCCTGCAAACGCGCTGACGAAAGCTGGTTTTGCACAAGTATTCGTACTGAAAGAAGGCGTCGCTGGCTGGGCTGGCGAAAACTTGCCTTTGGTGCGCGGCAAATAATTTACCTGTCGTCTTTCATGATGCAGGCCGTTAGCTGCAATTAGGCCCCCAGCGACTTATTGATATAAGCTTCTGGGGACACTCCATTTTGCTGCCGCCCTGCAACATGAAATTTCAGGGTAAAAAACAGGAGCTAATTTATGGCCAATGTTGAAATCTATACCAAAGAAACCTGCCCGTATTGCCATCGTGCAAAAGCACTGCTGAGCAGCAAGGGCGTGAGTTTTCAGGAGTTGCCGATCGATGGCAATGCCGCTAAGCGTGAAGAGATGATCAAACGCAGCGGTCGCACCACGGTTCCACAGATTTTTATTGACGCACAGCACATTGGTGGCTGTGATGACTTGTATGCATTGGATGCACGTGGTGGACTGGATCCCCTGCTGAAATAACGTGTGAACGTTGGCATTACATTGCGCAGTATTTTAAGGACAACACTTAAGGGTTTTCTACACATGTCAGAACAAAACAACACCGAAATGACTTTCCAGATCCAACGTATTTATACCAAGGATATTTCTTTCGAAGCGCCGAACGCGCCGCACGTTTTCCAGAAAGATTGGCAACCAGAAGTTAAACTTGATCTGGATACGGCATCTACTCAACTGGCAGATGACGTTTACGAAGTGGTACTGCGTGTTACCGTAACGGCCTCCCTGGGCGAAGAAACCGCGTTCCTGTGTGAAGTTCAGCAGGGCGGTATTTTCTCCATCGCGGGTATCGAAGGCACCCAGATGGCACATTGCCTGGGCGCATACTGCCCGAACATTCTGTTCCCGTATGCTCGTGAGTGCATCACCAGCATGGTATCCCGCGGTACATTCCCGCAACTGAACCTTGCGCCGGTTAACTTCGATGCGCTGTTCATGAACTATTTGCAGCAGCAGGCTGGCGAAGGTACTGAAGAACATCAGGATGCCTGATGAACCAACGTAATGCTTCAATGACTGTGATCGGTGCCGGCTCGTACGGCACCGCTCTTGCCATCACCCTGGCAAGAAATGGCCACGAGGTTGTCCTCTGGGGCCATGACCCTGAACATATCGCAACGCTTGAACGCGACCGCTGTAACGCCGCGTTTCTCCCCGATGTGCCTTTTCCCGATACGCTCCATCTTGAAAGCGATCTCGCCACTGCGCTGGCAGCCAGCCGTAATATTCTCGTCGTCGTACCCAGCCATGTCTTTGGTGAAGTGCTGCGCCAGATTAAACCGCTGATGCGTCCTGATGCGCGTCTGGTGTGGGCGACCAAAGGGCTGGAAGCAGAAACCGGACGTCTGTTACAGGACGTGGCGCGTGAGGCCTTAGGCGATCAAATTCCGCTGGCGGTTATCTCTGGCCCAACGTTTGCGAAAGAACTGGCGGCAGGTTTACCGACGGCCATTTCGCTGGCCTCGACGGACCAGACCTTTGCCGATGACCTCCAGCAATTGCTGCACTGTGGCAAAAGTTTCCGCGTTTACAGCAACCCGGATTTCATCGGTGTGCAGCTTGGCGGCGCGGTGAAAAACGTCATTGCCATTGGCGCGGGGATGTCCGACGGTATCGGTTTTGGCGCGAATGCGCGTACGGCGCTGATCACCCGTGGACTGGCTGAAATGTCGCGTCTTGGCGCGGCGCTGGGTGCCGATCCTGCCACCTTTATGGGCATGGCGGGGCTGGGCGATCTGGTGCTTACCTGTACCGACAACCAGTCGCGTAACCGCCGTTTTGGCATGATGCTCGGTCAGGGCATGGATGTACAAAGCGCGCAGGAGAAAATTGGTCAAGTGGTGGAAGGCTACCGCAATACGAAAGAAGTCCGCGAACTGGCGCATCGCTTCGGCGTTGAAATGCCAATAACCGAGGAAATTTATCAAGTATTATATTGCGGAAAAAACGCGCGCGAGGCAGCATTGACTTTACTAGGTCGTGCACGCAAGGACGAGCGCAGCAGCCACTAAACCCAGGGAACCTTTGTTACCACTATGACCCGGCCCGCGCAGAACGGGTCGGTCATTATCTCATCGTGTGGAGTAAGCAATGTCGTGTGAAGAACTGGAAATTGTCTGGAACAATATTAAAGCTGAAGCCAGAACGCTGGCGGACTGTGAGCCAATGCTGGCCAGTTTTTACCACGCGACGCTACTCAAGCACGAAAACCTTGGCAGTGCACTGAGCTACATGCTGGCGAACAAGCTGTCATCGCCCATTATGCCGGCTATTGCTATCCGTGAAGTGGTGGAAGAAGCCTACGCCGCCGACCCGGAAATGATCGCCTCTGCGGCCTGTGATATTCAGGCGGTGCGTACCCGTGACCCGGCGGTGGATAAATACTCAACCCCGTTGCTATACCTGAAGGGTTTTCATGCTTTGCAGGCGTATCGCATCGGTCACTGGTTGTGGAATCAGGGGCGTCGCGCACTGGCTATTTTTCTGCAAAACCAGGTTTCTGTGACGTTCCAGGTTGATATTCACCCGGCAGCAAAAATTGGTCGCGGTATCATGCTCGACCACGCGACAGGCATCGTCGTTGGTGAAACGGCGGTGATTGAAAACGACGTATCGATTCTGCAATCTGTGACGCTTGGCGGTACGGGTAAATCTGGTGGCGACCGTCACCCGAAAATTCGTGAAGGTGTGATGATTGGCGCGGGCGCGAAAATTCTCGGCAATATTGAAGTTGGGCGCGGCGCGAAGATTGGCGCAGGTTCCGTGGTGCTGCAACCGGTGCCGCCGCACACTACTGCCGCTGGCGTTCCGGCACGCATTGTCGGCAAGCCGGATAGCGATAAACCGTCAATGGATATGGATCAGCATTTCAACGGCATTAACCATACGTTTGAGTATGGTGATGGGATCTGATGTCCTGTGATCGTGCCGGATGCGATGTAATCATCTATCCGGCCTACAGTAACTAATCTCTCAATACCGCTCCCGGATACCCCAACTGCCGCCAGGCTTCATACACCACGACCGACACCGCATTGGACAGGTTCATGCTGCGGCTGTCCGGCACCATTGGAATACGAATTTTTTGTTCAGCGGGCAGGGCATCAAGAATGCTCGCTGGCAGGCCGCGTGTTTCCGGGCCGAACATCAGATAATCGCCATCCTGATAGCTTACGGCGCTGTGAGCAGGCGTACCTTTCGTGGTGAGGGCAAACAGGCGCTGGGGATTTTCTGCTTCAAGGAACGCGCGATAGTCATGATGACGCGTAACGGCGGTAAACTCGTGATAGTCCAGCCCCGCGCGGCGCAGGCGCTTATCGTCCCAGGCAAATCCCATTGGTTCGATGATATGCAGACGAAAGCCGGTATTAGCGCAAAGACGGATGATGTTGCCAGTATTTGGCGGAATTTCTGGTTCGTAAAGTACGATGTTTAGCATACTGCCCCCTTAGTGCGGGGGCAGGATAGCAGATATTCGTCTAACCCTTAAGCTGCATTCCCTTTCGCCATCGGAGCCAATGCCGCCGGCAACTCTTTACCCAGCCCCTGCACCAGCGAATCTTGCGTAATTTCGCTAATCGATTTCGCGCCAGTCAGCGTCATTGCCACTTTCATCTCTTTTTCGATCAGATTTAGCAGGTTAGCTACACCCGCCTGGCCCGCTGTTGCCAGCGCATACAGGAAAGCACGACCCAGCAGTACGGTGTCGGCACCGAGCGCAATCATACGCACGACATCAAGCCCGTTACGTATTCCGCTATCTGCCAGAATGGCGATATCACCTTTCACGGCATCTGCAATAGCAGGCAGTGCACGGGCAGAAGAGAGCACACCGTCCAGCTGGCGGCCACCGTGGTTAGAAACCACAATTCCATCAGCACCAAAACGTACTGCATCGCGCGCATCTTCTGGGTCGAGGATCCCTTTGATCACCATCGGGCCATCCCAGAAATCGCGGATCCACTCAAGGTCTTTCCATGAGATGGACGGATCGAAGTTATTCCCCAGCCAGCCGATGTAATCTTCCAGTCCGGTCGGTTTGCCGAGGTAAGCCGAGATATTACCTAAATCATGCGGACGACCGTTCAGGCCCACATCCCACGCCCATTGCGGATGCGTCACCGCCTGCAAATAGCGGCGCATTGCCGCGTTCGGGCCGCTCATCCCAGAATGCGCATCACGATAACGCGCTCCCGGCGTTGGCATATCCACGGTGAAAACCAGCGTCGAACAACCCGCGGCTTTTGCTCGCTCCAGTGCGTTACGCATAAAGCCGCGATCGCGCAGCACATAAAGCTGGAACCACATCGGACGTTTGATAGCTGGAGCGACTTCTTCAATCGGGCAAACGGAAACCGTCGAGAGAGTAAACGGAATGCCATGCGCATCCGCGGCTTTGGCAGCCTGAACTTCGCCGCGTCGCGCATACATGCCACACAAACCTACCGGACCTAGCGCCACCGGCATCGACAATTTCTCATTAAACAGCGTCGTTTCCAGGCTTAAGTCAGACATGTTTTTCAGAATACGCTGGCGCAGCGCCACTTCTGACAAATCTTCCACGTTGCGGCGTAGGGTGTATTCAGAATATGCCCCCCCATCCATATAGTGAAACAGGAACGGCGGCAGAATGCGTTGCGCTGCGGCGCGATAATCGCTGGCTGCGGAAATAATCATGCGTTTTTCTCCCTCGAATGCTCATTATGGTCACCAGGCAGGCGGGTAATTCGTGCATGGCGAGCCTGATCTTCATCGAATCGTTTCATGGTGGTGTGAACAAAGCTAAGGTGCGCCATCATTGCTTTACGCGCCCCGTCAGCATCACCGACAAAAATGGCGTCAATGACCGCCTGATGTTGTTCGGTCAGCTGAGAAAAAACCGGGGGTACCAGGTACATCCGCTGGCGGCTATGCTTCACAGAGGATTGCAGGACATCGAAGAAACCGCGCATGGTTTGCAGCAACACAATGTTATGTGAAGCTTCGGCAATCGCCAGATGAAAACGAACGTCCGCTTGTGAGGCGAGATCCGGGTCTTCACTTAGCGTTGCTTCAAAGCAAAGCTGAATCTTTTCTTTTTCGCCAGGTGTGGCGCGCATTGCTGCATGCCATGCGGTGCTGGCTTCAATGGCGTAGCGGGCTTCCAGAATATCGAAACTGTAATCCGGATCATCGGCCATCAGCGTTTTCAGCGGCTGGACGATGTTTTGCTCCGACCATGTGTCATGACGCCAGCGAATAAACGTCCCGCCGCCACGTCGACTGAGCAGCACACCTTCGCTTACCAGTTTCGCCAGCGCCTCGCGCAGTGAATTTCTCGACACGCCGAGTTGCATCGCCAGTTGACGTTCAGCGGGCAACTTCATGCCCGCTTCCAGGTTTTTTTCATCAATCAGCGCCCGCACACGATCGGCAACCTCGTCTGACAGGCGTCTGGGTAAAACAATCATTAAGGAATCATCCACGTTAAGACATAGGCCTGAAGCGTGGTGATCACGCCCACCATACAGGTGAAGATCAGGCTGTGTTTGACAGTAAAGCGGAACAAATCAGACTCTTTGCCCACCAGGCCTACCGCCGCACAGGCGATAGCGATAGATTGCGGAGAGATCATTTTGCCGGTGACACCACCGGTGGTGTTGGCAGCAACCAGCAACAGGTCAGAAACGCCAATTTGTTGTGCGGCGGTAGCCTGCAAAGCGGCAAACAAAGCATTAGATGACGTATCCGACCCGGTCAGGAATACCCCAAGCCAGCCGAGGAACGGCGAGAAGAAGGTGAATGCATGACCGGTGTGCGCCAGTGCCAGCGCCAGTGTTGATGACAAACCGGAATAGTTCGAGATAAAGGCGAACGCCAGCACCATGCCGATGGAGTAGATAGGCAGAGCCAGTTCTTTCAGCGTGCTGCCGAAGGTGCTGATAGCGTCAGATGGTTTCATCTTCAGCCAGACAATCGAGAGCAGGGCAGCAAACAGAATGGCGGTGCCAGTGGCAGAGAACCAGTCAAACTTAAACACGGCGGCATACGCTGTCGCTTCGCTGACCACTGGCGGCATACGGGCAACCAGTTTATCGAGGTACGGCACCGGAATGTTGATCACCCACTCATACAGCGCACCGCCTGAAGTGAACAGGGCTTTAAACGGCGGGATACTCCACAGCGTTACGGTGGCGGTCAGGAACAGGAACGGTGTCCAGGCGCGCAGCACCTGACCTGCCGTGTAACCTGTGTGAGCCAGCGTCATATCAACCTGTGACGCCCCTAAGTCACCGAAGCGGAATACGCGCACGGGTTGCCAGCGTTTGAGGAACAGTGTCAGACAGAGCAGCGATACCAGCGAAGAGATAATGTCTGGCAGTTCCGGCCCAATAAAGTTAGAGCTGAGGTATTGAGCGATGGCAAACGACCCGCCCGCAACCACGACCGCAGGCCAGGTTTCTTTGATACCGCGCCAGCCGTCCATAATCGCCATGATCCAGAACAGCACGATAATGGTCATAAACGGCAGCTGACGCCCCACCATCTGACCAATCTCAAAGCTGTCGATGCCTGTTACCTGCCCGGCGACCAGAATCGGAATACCCATCGCACCAAATGCCACTGGCGCGGTGTTAACAATCAGGCACAGTCCGGCGGCGTACAGTGGTTTAAAGCCCAGACCGACCAGCAATGCGGCGGTAATTGCTACCGGTGCGCCAAAGCCTGCGGCTCCTTCAAGGAAAGCGCCGAAACAGAAACCGACGATCAGCATTTGCAGGCGCTGGTCAGGGGTTATCGAAAGAATAGACGAGCGGATGATGTCAAACTGCCCGGTTTTCACCGAGATCTTATAGACGAACACCGCTGCAATAATGATCCACGCGATGGGCCACAACCCGTAGAAGAAGCCATAAACCACCGAGGCCAGCGCGTTAGCGACCGGCATTTTATAGAACAGCAAAGCCACGGCAAGGGCGATTGCCACCGTCCATGAGGCGGCGACGTATCCTTTCAGTTTGAGCTTAATCAGCGCAAAGAAGAAAAACAGGATGGGAAGCGATGCTATCAGGCTGGAAAGCCAGATATTCCCGGCGGGATCGTAGTTTTGTTGCCAGAGATTCATTGCAGGTCTCCTGCAGTCCACACACGCCGTGTAATGAGTCTGTTGCCCATCTCTTTGTCACACGTTGTGTAAAAGTGGCACTGCCAATTGTGTTGTGTAGGGGTAATGACAATGAATAGTTAACTAAATGTTATGTGTTGGCAACATTGATGTGAGTTTTAATTGGGGAATTGTGAACCAGAGGTCAGATAAGCGAAGAATTGGTAGGGCCAATCCTTGTGGTGGGAGATGTCTGGTAAAGAAAAGGGCAATCCTCATCAGAGAATTGCCCTTAGATTGTTGACCCGGAGTGCCTTATCTTGCCGGATGCGGCGTGAACGCCTTATCCGACCTACAGGAATGTGCTGAATCACCCCGTAGGCCTGATAAGCGTAGCGCATCAGGCAATGTGGCGTTTACCCATTCGTTAATGGATCATTACCACTGAATACCGGCACCGAGTGCGGCGGAGTATTCACCCTGGCTATTGGTACTACCTTGTAATTTGTAGACCCAACGACCATTGGCGCTCACCATCGACACACCTAAAGCAACAGCCGATTCACCGTTGTAAGTACCGCCACCAATAGAGGCCATGCTGGCACCCGGCGTGTAAGCCTGCGGCAGACCGGTCATCGCCATTGCAGAAGCGATACCACCGCTCAACTTGCTTTCGGTTTTGGACAGTTTGTTATCCATCTCAACCATGCGCTGATCGGTGTATTGCTTCGTTTCCTGCACGCTTTGCTTCAACTGCGCATAGTTCACCGCGTCGTTGTTATTCACGCCAGCAGAAACGTTGCTGATGCGAGTCGTACCGCCGTTACCACCACCGAGAGTGATGTTGCTGTAGTCGATAGAGCCATCAGCTTTGGTGTCGTAGCGAACGCCGCCTGCTTCAGAAGACTTCAGTTGCGAAACGTTAACCGCATCGGTGGCATTAACACCGGCAGCAACGTTGGTGATACGGCGCTGGTTGGTAGAAGAACCCACAGAGATCGTATTTTCTTCGTCTGCTACGGAACCCGTGCCCAGTGCGACGCTGTTGTCAGCGGCAGCAATGGAACCAGAACCAATCGCAACACTGTCTTTACCCTGCGCGTTGGCATCTGCGCCATCGGTGTTGGTCTTGAAGTACTTAGTGCTACCGGTGGTTACGATATCGCCAATGCCGTTTTCGATATTGGTCACGCGAGTATCCAGATTAGTGACCTGAGTGTTCAGGTTAGTAATGCTCTGGGTATTCTGGGAAACCTGCGCGTCCGTTACTTTCAATTGACCCACGTTGACCGCATCGGTATCCGCCGAACCTGCTGCGACGTTGGTGATCTGACGTTGACCGTCTTCACTGCCGACAGAGAACTCACCCACAGAGTTCTGCGGTGCGTCCATGTTGTAGGCTGTGTAGTTGGTCTGCGCACCACGGGTAGTCTGAGAACCATTACCCATTGCAATGCTGTCGGCATGATTTGCGCGTGCGTTAGAACCGATAGCAATACCGTTGATCGCATCAGCCAGAACCAGCGTGTTCAGGCCGATACCAATACCCGCATTACCATTAACGATGGTTTTCGCGCCCATTGCCAGCGAGTCTTCACCGACTGCCAGTGAGTCTTCAGCCGTTGAGTTAGCGTGGAAGTATTTAGTCGGCGTGGTAGCGACTGCACCAATGGCATTTTGCAGCTGGCGAACCGTAACGGCGTCATGGGCTTCGGAACCATCGGCGACGTTGATGATTTGACGGTATTTACCGTCATCACCAATTGACAATGCACCGAGCAACTCACCGTCAGTGGTGTCATAACCGATAACTACGCCATTTTCCGTTACACTGGTGTTACGAGAACCTTTAACAATCACGCGACTGGAAACGGAGCTGCTACCCAAGGCAATGCCGGTATCAACGGAGCTGCTGCTACCTTGACCAATGGCCACGCTGCTATCACCTTCGGCAACAGAGTTATAACCCACAGCCGTAGCACCAATACCTGAGGCGCTGGCATCGTTGAACGCTAAGCCGTTGTCGTTGGTACGTACATAGTTAATACCCGCACCGTTTTCCTCGATGTAGGTTTCGCTGGTGTTACCGGCAAGCTGGTTAATCATTTGGCTATTTTGCGTAACCAGAATATTGGTTGCGTTTAACTGGGAACCGTTAACAGCATCGGTACTGGTTGTGGAGAGATCACCTGCCGCAACGTTGGTAATTTTGCTGTCTTTGCCATCATGGCTGGCGTTGTAGGCACCTGCGTCTTCATCCCACAGCAGCGCGTTATCATCGAGCGCATCCAGGGCTTCACCTACGCTGTGGTAATCTTCATTAGCGATAGAGTAAGTCGGTGCAGTCATGGTGCCGTCAGCGTTAACTTCTGCGTCACCACCCAGGGCATCAGCAATGTACTTGCTCGTGTCATAGAGTTGCGAGCCATTTACAGCATCGCTGCTGGTAGAGGAAATTGTACCGTCTGCAACGTTAGTAATAATGCTATTGGTACCACCGTGTTTGGCGCTGAATTTGTTCGCTGTAGAATCCCACAGCAGGGCATCACTGATTGAGGTGCTGAATGATGAGTTAATCGCGTTAAGGGCATCACCTACGTTGTTGTACGTTTTCGAACCGATAGTATAGGTCGGGGCTATGAGAACACCCGCATTGTTGATATCAGCACCACCGCCAAGGTATGACGTAAATGAATCAGCTAAACTATAAAGTTGTGAGCCATTAATAGCATCATAACTGTTGGCTAATATGTCACCATTTGCAACGTTGGTAATCTTGCTGGCGGTTTTGAGTGTTCCGTGTGCAGCACTGAATGCGCCAGTATTTGAATTAGCGGTTGCATCCCACAACAGGGCGTCATTGTCCAGAGCGGTAAGAGCTGCGCCAACATTGGTGTAATTCTTACCACCAATATTATATTGAGGACCGGTAAATACGCCGTCATTACTCATTGCCGCGCCGCCGCCCAAATAGGACGTAATGGTGCTTGCAGTGCTTTGAAGTTGTGTACCATTAATGGCATCGGTGCTGGTGGAAGATACTGTGCCTGCCAGTACGTTGGTGATTTTGCTGTCAGTATTGCTGGTGCCATGTTTGGCGCTAAACGCAGTGCCATTCCATAGCAAGGCATCTTTTTCCAGGGTATCAACGTCCGCTTTCAGAGTAGTGATATTGCTAGTATTGGTTGCGATATTAGCCGTGTTGGCATCCACATCGTCTTGGGTGGTTTTCAACTGAGAGCCGTTAACGGCATCTTTACTGGAGGCTGAAACGGCACCATCCGCAACGTTGGTGATTTTGCTGTCAGTACCACCATTATCACCATGTTTGGCGCTGAATGCTGAGCCATTCCATAGCAAGGCATCTTGTTTCAGATCATACAACTGCGAACCGTTAACAGCGTCGGAACTGGAGTCTGAAATCGTGCCATCAGCGACGTTGGTAATGATGCTTTTCGCCTGGACGCTTTTAGTTGTGCCATCTGCATTAAAGACAGTATGGCTGGCACTGTATTTCTTATTTTTTTCGTCCCAGTGCAGCGTGTTATTATCGATGCTCTGGAGAGCCTCTCCCACGTTATTGTACTGGCCACTTTGTAGATAATATGTGGGAGCTTTAAGCGTCCCGTCAGAGTTTATAACATTATCAGGATCATCATGATATCCTCCAAGCCTGTCGGATACAGACTTACTGATGGCATAAAGTTGTGATCCATTGATGGCATCGGAGCTGACATTATTGATGTCACCATTACCCATATTGACAATTTTGCGCTTTAAACTGGAGCTACCTACAGACACGGTATTGTCAGCACCTGCGGAAGAATTTGCACCAATGGCGACTGCGTTATCACCATTTGCGGTGGCGCCAAAACCGAAAGCAAGGCTGTTTTTGCCCCCCGCATTACTGTTGTTGCCCAGTGCAATGGCGTTCTCACCCGCTGACCTGCTGTTACTTCCCAGCGCAATTGAACCAACTTTGTCTGCCACGCTGCCTTGACCTATAGCGATGGAGTTGGTTTCACCAGCGCTGGCGTTGTCTCCCAGCGCCAGGCTGGACTTCCCGATCGCATCCGCGTTAAAGCCAATCGCCGTCGCATTTTCAGCAGCTTCGCTCTCTGCACCCATAGCAATCGCGTTTGCTGCGCTGGCGAGAGATAGTCTGCCTAAGGCAATGCTGTCTGTGCCGTTAGCTTTGCTACTTGCTCCCAGCGCCATAGAATATTCTTTCGACGCATTAGCTGAATCACCCAGGGCGATGCTCATAATAGCAGTAGCTTTTGTTGCGTTTCCTAGTGCAATGGCTTTATCCGCTCCCGTATTGCTGTGGTCCCCTATTGCGATGGAGTAATTTCCAGTACTCACGGCTTTCGCCCCCTGAGCGATAGAGCGGGTGCCGTTCGATTCTGCCTCAGTGCCGAGTGCTATTGAGTACCCACCTGCTGCTATTGACGATGCACCCAGCGAGATACTTCGTTCAGCAGATGCGTTGGCATCATTCCCAACTGCCAGTGATGCCTCACCGGCCACAGTTTGAGCGCCAATAGCCGTTGACCACTTTCTTTGCGCCCGAGCTTCAAAACCTACGGCAGTGCTGGCACCATTCGTGTCGTTGTAAGTATCTGCCTCAGCTCCCTTGCCGAGAGCAACCCAGCCGAGATTGTTAAAACCATAGCCATGGTCGACGCCTATACCTGTATCATCCCCGGCATTCGCCAGTGCCCCAAATGACGATAACAGCCCACCTGCAACCAAGGCAGAAATTAACAGCTTACTGCGCCCGCTCTTTTTGCCACGGCTCTTCGCCGTTTCGCTGGCGACGTTGTAACTGCCTGTCGCCGGATTCCAGATAACTTTAAATATTTTGTTCATTATTGATGCTCTCTATTCCTTGATATAAGCGCAGAAGCTGCATTTATTTTTTGTTTTTCCGCTGCCGGGTTTCAGCAGGTTGAACCGTGTCGAACTGAAGATTAGCCATATTGATGGACAACTTCAGATACTTCAGGTTATTAGGCGAGACGCCTTTTAATGTCAGATTAATGTCTTGCCATTGACCAGGCATTAATTGCAGAGTGGAATTCAGGGTGGTGTTGAATAGTAATTGTTGCCATTTCGCCAGAGCTTTGGCATCGGTGGGTTTCTCATTCCCCCATGTCGCATGAAAGCCAATATTTGATACGGGAACGCTTAATAAGTTAACCAGCGAAATACGAATGACACTGCCATTTTCAACCGCATCAATAGCCAGCACCCGGCCTGCCAAACCGACCGAGCCGTTATTTAAAATGAAGTATTGGGTTTGTAGCGGGTTAAATTCGGTGAAGACAAATTCGTCCTGTTTTTCTTTGACTGTCTTTACAATGCTGGCAAGTATTCTGGTGCTGTTTGTGATATTATTTTGTTGTTTTTCAAACAGTTCTGCTTTATTTTTATATTGTTCTTGTTGTTTCTCAAGCTCCTCTATTTTACTTTTTTGCAACTCTTGCTGTTTGGCAAGATCATCGATCAGACTCGCTTTTTCAATATAATCACAGCCTGTTAATGTACCTAGTGAAAATATTGTTAACACGTTTAAAAGTGTTTTCATGCTCATAGGATGAATTCCTTTTCATAACCCCAATATGTTGATAATTACGCCACATTCATTCTTCTGATGAATGTTTTTTATATATGTATTCGCAATAAAAACTTATAAGAGATTTATTGAAATAATTGGTATTACGGATGTTTTATTAAATGACAACTGATTTCAGTTTGTAGCGAATGTTATGAGTCGCGCGAATTTTAATGAGCGGTATCAATCAATGTCAAATGTTTAGTGTCTTAGGCTGAGGAGCGCAGGGAGATTTTATATTCATATAAATGATGTGTTGTGATGAAATTTGCTGTGTTTATGGGGAAAGATAAATAATCATGCATCATAATTCGATTATTTATTTTTATGATTTATATATCACTTGTTGTTGCGCAACAAATTTTCAGATTTTAGCCTGCAAAAATACCTCAAACTCGAGGGGAAACTGAAACAGTTTACGGTAAGAAAGACATCGTATTTAATGAGTGGCACAGGCTCCTGCATGTGCCAGCAGGAGCGAGTAAATCGTGAGTGGCAGTAGTTACAGCGACGAGAAAGGAACTTAAAACGCAGTCTTTGAGAACCCTGTCATCTCTTGCAGGCCCATTTCACGGCCCAGCGCGGTCATTGGGTGCACAACCACCAGTCCGCGAACACTTTTTTTCAGTTTGCCCATATCAGCCTGCTCTTTTTTGGTGATTGCACGCTGGAACGGCATCTTCATCAGTTTCTGCGCTTCTTTGCTGAGTTTCTGGCTGTGAACTTCGCGCAGGCGAGCAATTTCTGCTTCCAGAGTGGCTTTCTCTTTTTCCAGTTCGGCATATTTGTCTGCGGCTTCAACCAGCGATAGATCGGCCTGCTGGTGACGGATGGCGTCCAGACGATCGCTGAGACGTTTGATTTCGTTTTTTTCGACTTCTTTCATGTGATGACTTCTGATAGAGATAAATTTATAGCCTCTAGTATGCGCGACCAGGTGCTTTGTTCACAACTGATGGCATTGTAATAGTTCCGGATTGTAACCATTAATGCGTTAAAAAATCACCCAATACATTGATTAGTTAAGAAATTTAAAGAAAAAAGATAGTCAACAGAAGCAGGTGATTATTGAGGATTGAGCACGTTTTCCTTAATGTCATTTATATCGGGATCTAAACTAAAATTGGCGGCCGCGCATTCCCGGCGCGGGGTAATACGGAGATATCATCATGGGCAAATTAGGTGAAAACGTTCCGCTTCTTATCGATAAAGCCGTAGATTTCATGGCATCCAGCCAGGCGTTCCGGGAGTATCTGAAAAAACTACCTCCCCGTAACGCGATTCCGTCCGGAATACCTGATGAAAGCGTGCCGTTATATCTACAACGTCTGGAGTATTATCGTCAGCTTTATCGTCCGAAACAGGTAGAGGAGAAGTAAGCGAAAGTACTTACTTTTGAAAGGCTTTTTTTAAGCTGATTTTGGAAATCAGCTCTGTCAGTGAAAGGACCATTGTTGATCGTACAGCCTGTTGGTAACGCTGAATTTGCATTGCATACAAACTGGAGTCTGCAGGTTCAAACTGTGGCGGCGGTGGTAACGCCGCCACGCAATGCAGTTCACCAAAGGGTCCAAGGATTTCGTCGTCGGTAAAAGCGTACTCGTTGCCGTCGTGATTTAACTCTTCACGCAATGCCATCAGCAGTTCCGCATCTTCGTATTCCTGGCGGTTAATGACGCCCAACCCGTAAATGAGTTTTAAACGCACAGAAAGATCGCCCAGCGGACCATCGCCGTCGAGTAACGGTTCTACAGCATACTTCACCGCGTAATCGTCTTTGCGGAATACCTGAAGCACCAGAAGATTTACCGCCTCGGTCAAAAGCTCGACGGCGGTGATCAGAAAGCTTCGCACGGTTTTGCCAGCATTCAGACGCTCAAGCACACGGTTTTCAAAGGCCTGGGTTTGTTCCATTGTTGCCTGCATATCTGACAATCTGTTATTCGGGCGCAGGGTATCCTGCGCCTGGTCCACCATTATTGCATTGCTTTATAAGCGGTTACCGCCTCGGATACAACCTCGCTGTTGGCATCAAGACCGGAAATCTGTGCCAGCGCGGCTTGTGGGCCTTTGTCGGCAATCAGCGCTGCCAGTTCCTGAGCCTGCGGATCATCTTCACTGCGGAAGTGCATTGCAGCGGCAATACCTTCAATCAGGTTTTTATGTGGCAGACCATATTCCAGGGTTCCGAGCAGTGGCTTGATCAGACGGTCGCCAGCACTCAGTTTACGCAGCGGCTGACGGCCTACGCGTTCTACATCATCTTTCAGGTACGGGTTCTCGAAACGACCAAGGATTTTCTGGATGTATGCCGCATGCTTGTCAGCGTCAAAGCCGTAGCGCTTGATCAATACTGCACCACTTTCTTCCATTGCCCCTTTTACCACCGCGCGGATTTTCTCGTCGAGAATTGCGTCACGAATGGTCTGATGACCCGCCAGTTTTCCGAGGTACGCGGTTATAGCATGACCTGTATTCAGGGTGAAGAGTTTACGTTCGACAAATGCCATCAGATTGTCGGTTAATTCCATGCCAGGGATGTTTGGCAGCGTGCCTTTGAACTGGGTTTTATCGACAATCCATTCGCTGAAGGTTTCTACCGTCACTTCCAGCGGATCGTTAGTTGCCGAAGCCGAAGGCGGTACGATGCGGTCAACGGCGGAATCAACAAAGCCAACGTGTTCTTCTACCCACGCTTTGGCGTCTTCGGGCAGGGCGTTCATCACATGGCCTTTCAGCTGCGTGGTGCCGCGGACCATGTTTTCACAGGCGATGATGTTCAGCGGAGATTCATTACCTTGTTCTTTACGTTTCACCAGCCCTTTGGCGATGGCCGGAGCAATACGTTCCAGCACGACCGGGCCAACGGCGGTAGTGACTAAATCAACCTGAGCAATCAGATCAACGACATCATCACCAATGCTGCTGACGGCATCGACGCCAGAAACGGTATCTACCTGCTCGGTTTCACCAACCACATGAACCTGATAGCTATGACGGGCATTCAGGGCATCAAGCACCACCTGATTTACATCGGCAAACGTCAGTTGGATACCTGCGTCTGCCAGCAGTTTACCGATAAAGCCACGACCGATATTACCTGCGCCAAAATGTAATGCTTTCATAGTATTAACCTTCATCAATGTTTTTACCCGAGAGGGCTGGGGTGAGGCTTTTCCTTCACCCAAACCCTCTCCGTGAGGAGAGGGGCTTTTTGCCGGATGCGGCGTAAACACCTTATCCGACCGACAAAACAAATTGTGCTTTATGTTGTAGGCCTGATAAGCGAAGCGCATCAGGCAATTAGCCCCACCTTCTCCATGCGGAGAGGGTGGGTATGGATTACTTACGACCTGCCAGCAGTTCCAGCACTTCATCCACACTGGTGGTGTGCGCCAGACGCTCGATAACTGACTCATCATCCAGTGCATTGGTCAGGCTGGTGATCACCTGAATGTGCTCGTTGTTACGGGCAGCAATACCAATCACCAGACGGGCAATGTCATCTTCTTCTTCACCGAAGCGCACGCCTTCCGGGTACTGGCAGAACACGACGCCCGTTTTGAGTACGCGATCTTTCGCTTCAACCGTACCGTGTGGCACCGCGATAGACTCACCCAGATAAGTCGGGGTCAGTTTTTCACGATCCAGCATCGCCTGAACGTATTCCGGCTCAACGTAACCGCCTTTCACCAGTTGCTCGCCAGCAAAACGAATCGCTTCTTCTTTGGTGGCCGCTTTGCGACCGAGGAAGATGTTCTCCGCGCCTAGCTTGAACAGGTTAGCACTGGAATCGTCAAAGCTGTCTTTCAGACTGTCTTTCACTTTCACTTCGTTTTCAGTATGGCGCTGGGCAGCAACCAGACGTTCGGTCAGGCTGGTGTACAGGCCGCTGTCGAGGAAGTTGGTCAGCGAAATATGCTGTGCCTGCGGAACCTGGCGCATAGCGCGTTCGGTCAGGTCACGGTGAGTGATGACCAGGTCCACATCTGGCGGCAGGTTGTTGATCGCGCTGTTAGTGACCGAAATCTGCGACAGACCTGCATCCTGAATTTTCTTACGCAGCACGCCTGCACCCATCGCACTGGAACCCATACCGGCATCACAGGCAACGATGATTTTACGGACGTGGCTCAGGTCGTTAGTCACATCGCCCGCAGACAGCGGAGATGCGCCTTTAGACTCAGCTTTCATTTCCTGAACGCGACGTGCAGCAGCTTCAATATCATCTTCTTCTTTCACTTTGCTGGTTTTCAGCAGAATGGCAGAGACAACGAAGGAAACTGCCATCGCCGCACACACACCCGCGATGTTAGCGAAGTAAGCACCTTTTGGCGTCATCGCCAGTACAGCAAGGATAGAACCCGGAGATGCCGGAGAAACCAGCCCACCGCCCAGGATAGTCAGCGTGAATACGCCAGTCATACCGCCGAGGATAACGGCCAGAATCAGACGCGGATTCATCAGCACATACGGGAAGTAGATTTCGTGGATACCCCCCAGGAAGTGGATGATTGCCGCACCGCCCGCAGACTGTTTAGCGCTACCACGACCAAAGAACATGTACGCCAGCAGCACGCCCATACCTGGACCTGGGTTAGCTTCAATCAGGAAGAAGATGGATTTACCCAGTTCATGGGACTGCTGAATACCCAGCGGCGAGAAGATACCGTGGTTAATGGCGTTGTTGAGGAACAGGATTTTCGCCGGTTCAACAAAGATAGACGCCAGCGGCAGCATGTCATGGACAACCATGAAGTTAACGCCCGCCGCCAGCATTTTGGACAGGGCTTCAACAATCGGGCCAATGCCGAGGAATGCCAGAATAGCGAGGATCATCCCGATGATGCCTGCGGAGAAGTTATTCACCAGCATCTCAAAACCGGATTTGATCTTACCGTCTACCCAGCGGTCGAAGTGCTTAATGCACCAGCCGCCCAGCGGACCTGCAATCATAGAGCCGAGGAACATCGGCATGTCTGCGCCGACGATAACGCCCATGGTGGTAATGGCACCGACTACGCCGCCACGTTCGCCGCCAACCAGCTTACCACCGGTATAACCGATCAGCAGCGGCAGGAGATAAGTGATCATCGGCCCGACCAGCTTCGCCAGCGTTTCGTTCGGTAACCACCCTGTTGGAATAAATAACGCGGTGATGATACCCCACGCGATAAACGCGCCGATATTTGGCATCACCATGTTGCTGAGGAAACGACCAAAGCTTTGCACTTTGATCTTAATATCGGATGACATAAAAACACCCCTTCTTATGTTTGCTGTCGCGCAGGCTGGAAGCCCGAGGTTTTTTGTTAATGTGGCGGCAGAGGTAGCCGGACCTTGTAGATACTGCGAAATCTGGCACTGAATCGGTTAACTGTCCAGTCGGCGGCCTTTTGTGTGATATCAGTCACATAAATGTAGGGGGTAGAGAGGTAATTGACGTGATGCTGATCACAAAATGCTTGTGTAAAAAAGCAACAGGGCGGCGATTTTCGCTAAAAATGGCATTTAAATGTGAGTAATGTCACATTTTTGTTTTGATGGTTTGTTGAATCTTTGTGATCTGAATCACAAGATATTTTCTTACGGCGTTCACCTGATGTGATCTACAGCATGTTATGCCTTCGTCATAAAATCGTTATGTAACTAAGCAACTCATCACCTCTTAAAATTATTCTTTGGTGTTATGGCGAGAATCGCGAACCCGGATTATTGTCAAAATATCAGCCTGACTCCCTTCTGGCTGCCAGCCAAAAAACAACACTGATAAACGTGAATCCGAGGCAGATATGTTTCTAAACTATTTCGCGTTGGGAGTGCTGATCTTCGTCTTTCTGGTGATTTTTTATGGAATCATCGCGATACATGACATCCCTTATCTGATTGCCAAAAAGCGCAACCATCCCCATGCCGACGCTATTCATACGGCGGGCTGGGTGAGCCTGTTTACTCTACATGTTATCTGGCCGTTCCTGTGGATCTGGGCGACGCTCTATCAACCGGAGCGCGGCTGGGGCATGCAGTCACATGTTGCGTCGCAAGAGAAAGCGACTGACCCGGAAATCGCCGCACTTTCTGACCGAATTTCCCGGCTGGAGCATCAACTCGCCGCCGAGAAAAAGACTGACTATTCCACGTTCCCGGAGATCTAAATATGGATCTATTGATTGTTTTAACTTACGTGGCGCTGGCGTGGGCGGTCTTTAAAATCTTCCGCATTCCGGTAAATCAGTGGACGCTGGCGACGGCGGCGCTGGGAGGCGTGTTTCTGGTGAGTGGTTTGATCTTGTTGATGAACTACAACCACCCTTACACTTTTACCGCGCAAAAGGCAGTGATAGCGATCCCCATCACGCCACAGGTGACGGGAATTGTTACTGAAGTCACCGACAAAAATAATCAGCTTATTCAGAAGGGCGAGGTGCTTTTTAAGCTCGACCCGGTTCGTTACCAGGCGCGAGTTGACAGACTTCAGGCAGACCTGATGACGGCGACGCATAATATAAAGACGCTGCGCGCGCAACTCACTGAAGCGCAGGCCAACACCACCCAGGTTTCAGCGGAGCGCGACCGTCTGTTTAAAAATTATCAACGTTATCTGAAAGGCAGCCAGGCGGCGGTGAATCCGTTCTCGGAACGTGACATCGACGATGCGCGGCAAAATTTCCTCGCGCAGGATGCGCTGGTGAAAGGCTCGGTGGCGGAGCAGGCGCAGATCCAGAGCCAGCTCGACAGTATGGTTAACGGCGAGCAATCGCAGATTGTGAGCTTAAGAGCGCAACTTACTGAAGCAAAATATAACCTTGAGCAGACCGTCATTCGCGCACCGAGCAATGGCTACGTCACTCAGGTACTGATCCGCCCAGGTACATACGCCGCTGCCTTGCCGCTGCGTCCGGTGATGGTCTTCATCCCCGAGCAAAAACGGCAAATTGTCGCCCAATTTCGGCAAAACTCGCTGTTACGTCTGAAACCCGGCGATGATGCGGAAGTGGTGTTTAACGCGCTACCTGGGCAGGTGTTTCACGGCAAACTGACCAGTATTTTACCTGTCGTGCCAGGCGGTTCTTATCAGGCGCAGGGGGTATTGCAATCATTAACGGTCGTGCCCGGCACGGACGGTGTGCTGGGAACCATTGAACTGGACCCTAACGCTGATATCGATGCCTTACCCGACGGCATCTACGCCCAGGTGGCAGTTTACTCCGACCATTTCAGCCATGTTTCGGTGATGCGGAAAGTGCTGCTAAGAATGACCAGCTGGATGCATTATCTTTATTTGGATCATTGAGACTTGTATCACCTGTGTTTTGCGCGAGCCTGAGCCATACTGATATTTTTCCTCGCACAAAGGACTCGGCATGAAACTCGTCGGTAGCTACACCAGCCCGTTTGTACGCAAACTTTCTATTCTGTTGTTAGAAAAGGGCATAACTTTCGAATTTATTAATGAATTGCCCTATAACGCGGACAACGGCGTGGCGCAATTTAACCCGTTAGGAAAAGTGCCGGTGCTGGTGACCGAAGAGGGCGAATGCTGGTTTGATTCGCCGATCATCGCTGAATATATTGAATTAATAAATGTCGCTCCGGCGATGTTGCCGCGTGATCCGCTGGAGTCGTTGCGGGTGCGCAAAATTGAGGCGCTGGCGGATGGCATTATGGATGCCGGGCTGGTATCGGTGCGTGAACAGGCGCGTCCGGCGGCGCAGCAGTCTGAAGATGAATTGTTACGTCAGCGTGAGAAAATCAACCGCAGTCTGGATGTGCTGGAAGGATATCTGGTCGATGGCACGCTCAAAACCGATACGGTCAATCTGGCGACTATCGCCATTGCCTGTGCCGTCGGATATCTCAATTTCCGCCGCGTTGCGCCAGGCTGGTGTGTCGACCGCCCACACTTAGTCAAACTGGTCGAAAACCTGTTTAGCCGCGAAAGTTTTGCTCGCACCGAACCGCCAAAGGCTTGATGCGCGATATGTCCTCCTGACCCATCTCACGTTACAATCCGTGGTTATGTTAAACGCCCTTCTCCGTGTGAGAGGGCCTTGATCAGCCAGGTTTCCTATGACAACCGAAACGCGTTCCCTCTATAGTCAACTTCCGGCTATTGATCGCTTATTGCGCGATAGCTCCTTCCTTTCTTTGCGTGATACTTATGGTCACACCCGCGTGGTGGAATTGCTGCGTCAGATGCTTGACGAAGCGCGAGAAGTGATTCGTGACAGCCAGACGCTGCCCGCGTGGTGTGAAAACTGGGCGCAAGAAGTCGATGCCCGGTTGACGAAAGAGGCGCAAAGCGCGCTGCGTCCGGTGATCAACCTGACGGGAACCGTGCTGCATACCAACCTTGGGCGAGCTTTACAGGCGGAAGCCGCGGTGGAAGCCGTTACGAAGGCTATGCGTTCGCCAGTGACCCTCGAGTACGATCTGGACGACGCCGGACGCGGACATCGCGATCGGGCGCTGGCGCAGCTGCTGTGCCGTATTACGGGGGCGGAAGATGCCTGTATCGTTAATAACAATGCGGCGGCGGTGTTATTGATGTTGGCGGCCACTGCCAGCGGGAAAGAGGTGGTGGTTTCTCGCGGCGAACTGGTGGAGATTGGCGGCGCGTTTCGTATTCCCGATGTTATGCGTCAGGCAGGATGCACCCTACACGAAGTAGGGACCACCAACCGCACGCACGCGAATGATTATCGTCAGGCGGTGAATGAAAATACCGCACTGTTGATGAAAGTACATACCAGTAACTACAGCATTCAGGGGTTCACCAAAGCGATAGATGAAGCGGAACTGGTGGCGCTCGGCAAAGAACTGGATGTTCCAGTGGTGACTGATTTAGGCAGTGGCTCGCTGGTCGATCTTAGCCAGTACGGTTTGCCGAAAGAGCCAATGCCGCAGGAGTTGATTGCGGCGGGCGTCAGTCTGGTGAGCTTCTCCGGCGACAAGCTGTTAGGCGGGCCGCAGGCAGGAATTATTGTTGGTAAAAAAGAAATGATCGCCCGCCTGCAAAGCCACCCGCTGAAGCGTGCATTACGCGCGGATAAAATGACCCTCGCGGCGCTGGAAGCCACGTTGCGTCTTTATTTACACCCTGAAGCTCTGAGTGAAAAATTACCGACCCTGCGCCTGCTTACCCGCAGCGCAGAGGTCATTCAAATCCAGGCACAACGTTTACAGGCTCTCCTTGCCGCACATTACGGCGCGGAGTTTGCGGTACAGGTTATGCCATGTCTTTCGCAGATCGGCAGTGGTTCGCTGCCGGTTGATCGCCTGCCGAGCGCGGCATTAACGTTTACCCCCCATGATGGACGCGGTAGCCACCTTGAGTCATTAGCCGCCCGCTGGCGTGAATTGCCAGTGCCGGTGATTGGTCGTATTTATGACGGACGATTGTGGCTGGATTTACGCTGCCTTGAAGATGAGCAACGGTTTTTGGAGATGTTGTTGAAATGATTATTGCGACTGCCGGACACGTTGACCACGGCAAAACAACCTTGTTGCAGGCGATTACGGGCGTAAATGCCGACCGTCTGCCGGAAGAAAAAAAGCGCGGCATGACCATCGATCTCGGCTATGCCTACTGGCCGCAGCCGGATGGTCGCGTGCCTGGTTTTATCGACGTACCCGGTCATGAAAAGTTTCTTTCCAACATGCTGGCGGGCGTTGGTGGTATCGATCACGCGCTGTTGGTGGTGGCGTGCGATGACGGTGTGATGGCACAGACCCGTGAGCATCTGGCGATTTTGCAGCTGACCGGTAACCCGATGCTGACAGTGGCGCTGACCAAAGCCGATCGCGTGGACGAAGCGCGTGTTGATGAGGTTGAACGCCAGGTAAAGGAGGTGCTGCGGGAATACGGTTTTGCTGAGGCAAAACTGTTTATCACCGCAGCAACCGAAGGTCGGGGAATTGATGCCCTGCGCGAGCATCTGCTTCAGTTACCAGAACGTGAACACGCCAGCCAACATAGTTTCCGCCTCGCGATCGACCGCGCATTTACCGTAAAAGGTGCCGGGCTGGTCGTCACCGGTACGGCGTTAAGCGGGGAAGTGAAAGTAGGCGATTCACTCTGGCTGACTGGTGTAAATAAACCGATGCGCGTGCGTGCGCTGCATGCGCAAAATCAGCCAACAGAAACTGCCCATGCCGGGCAGCGTATCGCGCTTAACATCGCGGGTGATGCGGAAAAAGAGCAGATTAACCGTGGCGACTGGCTGCTTGCCGATGTGCCGCCGGAGCCGTTCACACGGGTGATCGTCGAGCTTCAAACCCATACACCGCTGACCCAGTGGCAGCCGCTGCATATTCACCACGCCGCCAGCCACGTTACGGGACGCGTTTCGCTGCTGGAAGATAACCTTGCCGAGCTGGTGTTCGACACGCCGCTGTGGCTGGCGGATAACGATCGCTTAGTGCTGCGCGATATCTCGGCCCGCAACACGCTGGCGGGGGCGCGTGTGGTGATGCTTAACCCGCCGCGTCGCGGTAAGCGTAAGCCGGAATATCTGCAATGGCTGGCGTCTCTTGCACGGGCGCAGAGCGATGCCGATGCGTTATCTGTTCATCTGGAACGCGGCGCGGTTAACCTTGCGGATTTCGCCTGGGCACGGCAGCTCAACGGCGAAGGGATGCGCGAACTGCTGCAACAGCCTGGCTATATTCAGGCTGGTTACAGCTTGTTGAATGCGCCAGTTGCCGCCCGCTGGCAGCGGAAAATTCTCGACACATTAGCGACTTATCATGAGCAACATCGCGATGAACCTGGTCCTGGGCGCGAACGTCTGCGACGTATGGCGTTGCCAATGGAAGATGAAGCGCTGGTACTGTTGCTGATTGAAAAGATGCGCGAAAGCGGCGACATCCACAGCCATCACGGCTGGCTGCATCTGCCGGATCATAAAGCGGGCTTCAGCGAAGAGCAGCAGGCCATCTGGCAAAAAGCAGAGCCGCTGTTTGGTGACGAGCCATGGTGGGTGCGTGACCTGGCAAAAGAGACGGGAACCGACGAGCAGGCAATGCGCCTGACGCTACGCCAGGCGGCGCAACAGGGGATAATTACTGCGATCGTCAAAGATCGTTATTACCGTAACGATCGGATTGTCGAATTTGCCAATATGATCCGCGATCTCGATCAGGAATGTGGTTCAACCTGCGCGGCGGATTTCCGCGATCGCTTAGGCGTAGGCCGCAAGCTGGCAATTCAGATTCTGGAATATTTTGACCGCATTGGCTTTACGCGTCGTCGTGGAAATGATCATTTATTGCGCGACGCATTATTATTTCCGGAAAAATAAGGAAATGATTAATTCATAATAAATATGAATTAATACAAAATTTCTTATTAATGTTAAGAAGGCACGTTATTTGATGAATGTAACGTGCTTTTTATTAAAAATATTTTAATAAACGGTAATATTGATCATATTTTCAAATGAAAATTCTCAGTAAGCTGCCCGCCCTTTTTTACACTTTCAGGAGTGTGTTATGGCAGCTTCAACCTTTTTTATTCCTTCCGTGAATGTTATTGGTGCTGATTCATTGAATGATGCAATGAATATGATGGCAGATTATGGATTTACCCGTACCTTAATTGTCACCGACAATATGTTAACGAAATTGGGTATGGCGGGTGATGTGCAAAAAGCACTGGAAGAACGCAATATTTTTAGCGTTATTTATGATGGCACCCAACCTAATCCCACCACGGAAAACGTCGCTGCAGGTTTGAAATTACTTAAAGAAAATAATTGCGATAGCGTGATTTCCTTAGGCGGTGGTTCTCCACACGACTGCGCAAAAGGTATTGCGCTGGTTGCAGCCAACGGCGGTGACATCCGCGATTATGAAGGCGTTGACCGCTCTGCAAAACCGCAGCTGCCGATGATCGCCATCAACACCACGGCGGGTACGGCCTCTGAAATGACCCGTTTTTGCATCATCACTGACGAAGCGCGTCACATCAAAATGGCGATTGTGGATAAACATGTCACTCCGCTGCTTTCTGTCAATGACTCCTCTCTGATGATCGGTATGCCGAAGTCACTGACCGCCGCAACGGGTATGGATGCCTTAACGCACGCTATCGAAGCGTATGTTTCTATTGCCGCCACGCCGATCACTGACGCTTGTGCACTGAAAGCCGTGACCATGATTGCCGAAAACCTGCCGTTAGCCGTTGAAGATGGCAGTAATGCGAAAGCGCGTGAAGCAATGGCTTATGCCCAGTTCCTCGCCGGTATGGCGTTCAATAATGCTTCTCTGGGTTATGTTCATGCGATGGCGCACCAGCTGGGCGGTTTCTACAACCTGCCACACGGTGTATGTAACGCCGTTTTGCTGCCGCATGTTCAGGTATTCAACAGCAAAGTCGCCGCTGCACGTCTGCGTGATTGTGCCGCTGCAATGGGCGTGAACGTGACAGGTAAAAACGACGCGGAAGGTGCTGAAGCCTGCATTAACGCCATCCGTGAACTGGCGAAGAAAGTGGATATCCCGGCAGGCCTACGCGACCTGAACGTGAAAGAAGAAGATTTCGCGGTTCTGGCGACTAATGCCCTGAAAGATGCCTGCGGCTTTACTAACCCGATCCAGGCAACTCACGAAGAAATTGTGGCGATTTATCGCGCAGCGATGTAATCATCATTTCCACAACGGCTGGCGAGTTGTCAGCCGCTTTTTCAACTATCTCAAAACTTGCTTTTTTTGAGATAGTTTCTCTTTCCTGCTATACACTATCTCAATATTGCGCTTTTTTGAGATAAGCACATGGCTATCAAATCACCTCCCGGACTTATTCCTTTATCACACTTATCGGGTGAGGAACTCCTGGCCCACCTGCGCTTTAACCGGGTTACCGATGAAAAAGGACGTTATCTGCCTTTTGATGAGTTGCAGTACCGCATCAAAAAAGGAGAAAACGTCGATGTGGCGTGGACGCTTACCCGTCTGGCGCGCAACGCGGCGATCCAACGAATTAATTATTGCAATGAAGCGGGTGAACAGGCCGGATTCAACATTACCCCGGTGATTGCAGAAGCGTGCGAGCTTGTCGACAAACGTGCTACCGCGCTGGCGCTGAAAGATCAGACTGAACGGTTACGCGGGGCCGGAGCCGAGTTAAGCCAGTTACGCCTGGAAGAGCCGATCACCAGCTCCCAGCTGGAAGGTGCGAATACTACAACGCTGGTGGCGAGAAAAATGCTGGAAACAGGGCGGTCGCCACGCACTGAAGACGAGCATATGATTGCGGGAAATGCCCGGCTGATGGCGGAAATTCCGCACTTACTCGCAGAACCGCTGACACCTGCGCTTATTCGCCAGTTACATGCCATTGGTATGGGTGGAATCAATGACGCGAAATATCGTCCGGGAGAATTTCGTGAAACAGATGATGTTGTGATCGCCGACTATGATGGCAATATAGTGCATCAACCGCCCGCTGCGGCATTGTTACCGGAACGGCTGGAAAAAGTTTGCCAGTGGTTAAACAGCCATGAAGGGTATATTCATCCGTTGGTCCGTGCCTGCATTCTGCATTTTATGCTGGCCCATGAACATCCGTTTCGGGATGGCAACGGGCGCACCAGTCGGGCGCTGTTTTACTGGTATATGCTGAAATCGGGCTACGATGTCTTTAAATATATTTCCATCAGCCGTTTGCTTCATGCTGCACCGGTCAAATATGCCGCCAGCTACCAGTACACTGAATCAGATGGTATGGATCTGACTTATTTCCTTGAATATCAGGCGGGTGTCATTAAACGTGCTCTGCAAAACTGGCAGCAGCATATCGATGAAATTACACAACGAAGCGCAAAACTCGATAGTGTGCTGTTTAGCTCTGGTGTGCTTAAACGCCTGAATCCGCGCCAGGTAACGCTCCTGAATGTGATGCTCGCCAATCCGGGGAAAGAGTACACAGTTGCTGAAATTAGCGCGAGCCTGGGCGTCTCTGATAATACGGCTCGAGCTGATTTACGGACAATTGTTAAAGAAGGGTTTGCGCAAGAGAAGAAAATTAATGACCAGCAAGCCGTGTACTTCGCGCATTATCCGCTGTAACCCTTGCCCGTAAATTCGTGATAGCCGTCGTAAAGCTGTCACCGACTGGCGAAGATTTCGCCAGTTACGTCTACCCTTGTTATACCTCACACCGCAAGGAGACGATCATGACCAATAATCCCCCTTCAGCACGTGTTCAGCCCGGCGAGTATGGTTTCCCCCTCAAATTAAAAGCCCGCTACGACAACTTTATCGGTGGCGAATGGGTAGCGCCTGCCGACGGCGAGTATTACCAGAACCTGACGCCGGTGACCGGGCAGCTACTGTGCGAAGTGGCGTCTTCGGGCAAACGAGACATCGATCTGGCGCTGGATGCTGCGCACAAAGTGAAAGATAAATGGGCGCACACCTCGGTGCAGGATCGCGCGGCGATTCTGTTTAAGATTGCCGATCGAATGGAACAAAACCTTGAACTTTTAGCGACGGCAGAAACCTGGGATAACGGTAAACCCATTCGCGAAACCAGTGCTGCCGACGTGCCGCTGGCGATTGATCATTTTCGCTATTTTGCCTCGTGTATTCGGGCGCAGGAAGGTGGGATCAGTGAAGTGGATAGCGAAACCGTGGCCTATCATTTCCATGAGCCGTTAGGCGTGGTGGGGCAGATTATCCCGTGGAACTTCCCGCTGCTGATGGCGAGCTGGAAAATGGCTCCCGCGCTGGCGGCTGGCAACTGTGTGGTGCTGAAACCCGCACGTCTTACTCCGCTTTCTGTACTGCTGCTAATGGAAATCGTCGGTGATTTACTGCCGCCAGGGGTGGTGAACGTGGTCAACGGCGCAGGTGGGGAAATTGGCGAATATCTGGCGACCTCGAAACGCATCGCCAAAGTGGCGTTTACCGGCTCAACGGAAGTGGGCCAACAAATTATGCAATACGCCACGCAAAACATTATTCCGGTGACGCTGGAGCTGGGCGGCAAATCGCCAAATATCTTCTTTGCTGATGTGATGGATGAAGAAGATGCCTTTTTCGATAAAGCGCTGGAAGGCTTTGCACTGTTTGCCTTTAACCAGGGCGAAGTTTGCACCTGTCCAAGCCGTGCTTTAGTGCAGGAGTCTATCTACGAACGCTTTATGGAACGCGCCATCCGCCGTGTCGAAAGCATTCGCAGCGGTAACCCGCTCGACAGCGTGACGCAAATGGGCGCGCAGGTTTCTCACGGGCAACTGGAAACCATCCTCAACTACATTGATATCGGTAAAAAAGAGGGCGCTGATGTGCTCACCGGCGGGCGGCGCAAGCTGCTGGAAGGCGAACTGAAAGACGGCTACTACCTCGAACCGACGATTTTGTTTGGTCAGAACAATATGCGCGTGTTCCAGGAGGAGATTTTTGGCCCGGTGCTGGCGGTAACCACCTTCAAAACGATGGAAGAAGCGCTGGAGCTGGCGAACGATACGCAATATGGCCTGGGCGCGGGCGTCTGGAGCCGCAACGGTAATCTGGCCTATAAGATGGGGCGCGGCATTCAGGCAGGGCGCGTATGGACCAACTGTTATCACGCTTACCCGGCGCATGCGGCGTTTGGCGGCTACAAACAATCAGGCATTGGCCGCGAAACCCACAAAATGATGCTTGAGCATTACCAGCAAACCAAGTGCCTGCTGGTGAGCTACTCGGATAAACCGTTGGGGCTGTTCTGATGTAAGAAGCTGGTCGCATCGGGTATTCATTGCCTGATGCGACGCTTTCGCGTCTTATCATGCCTACATAGCTCATGCAATATATTGAATTTGCATGCTTTTGTAGGTCGGATAAAGTGTTCACGCCGCATCAGGCAATGTGCACCATGCGTTGGATGCGGCGCGAGCGCCTTATCCTACCTACGGATGGCACTGGTTTCCTCATTCACCCAGATCCGCATTTCGCCTTCACCCCGGTTGGCCCAGCTAAACCACGGGATAAACGTCAGAATTTGCGGCTGGCGTTTGGCTGGCGCGCTGTCGTAATGCCACAGCGGTTGCTGCTCTGGATTGCTCTGTTCATACCGGTAACCCGGTGCCTGGATTAAGATCTTATGGCGGAACAATCCATTACCTTCAAATGTCGTAAATGGCGCATCGGCGGGCAGCCACAGATTATGCAGTGACTCGCCGTTGTCGGCCTGTTCCAGACAATACACCAGCGGGCCGCGCTGAATCGCCACTTTTCCGGCGACGTGACGCACCAGCGGGTTACCGTAAACGCGACGTACCGGCATTGGCAAAGTCAGATTCAGCGTGTCGCCCTCCTGCCATTCACGGGTAATGTGCAAATACCCTTTACGAATATCCTGCTCGACCTCTTCCCCATTCAATATGATCTGCGGCTGTATGCACCAGTCCGGTAGACGTAAAGCCAGCGTATGACGCACCGGCTGGGGTGATTCAACCGCAATCGTCACCTGTTCCTGCCACGGATAGTTTCCGCTAACCCGCAGGCGCAGCGTGCCATTTTCTACCGGCACCTCCATGCTGTTTCCTGCGTAGATGTTGATATACAACGCATCTTCACGCGGCGTGTAGAGATAATGACCAATCGAGGTTAGCACGCGGGCGATATTTGGCGGACAACAAGCGCAGCCAAACCAACGCTGGCGGATCGGCTTAACGTGATCGTAGATATGGTTGAATTTCAGCGATTTTGGATGTACTTCTAGCGGATTCACATAGAAGAAATGTTTGCCATCCAGCGCCATGCCGCCGAGCACGGTGTTGTACAGTGCGCGCTCCATCACATCGGCATATTGACTGTCGCCTTCCATTTCCAGCATTCGTCGGGCAAACATCATCAGGCCGATGGAGGCGCAACTTTCAGCGTATACCGTGTCATTCGGCAGATCGTAATCGCTGCTGAACGCTTCACCGCTGCTCTGTGAGCCAATGCCGCCGGTAATATATAACTGACGCTGGGCCATATTGTTCCACAGCCGCAGGCAGTCCTGACGCTTGCTTTCATCGTGACTTAAACGCGCGAGATGCGCGACGCCGGTCATCAGGTAGACAAAACGTACCGCGTGACCAATGGCGGTTTGCTGCTGTGCGATGGGCAAATGTGCCTGGCTGTAGGCTTTGTCTTTCACCATCCACGCCGGGCCGTAGGTGTGCCAGTGCGAGGTCTGCCCGCGCTTTTCATATTCCTGGTCGTAATAGTGCGGTTGCGCACCACGCTGTTCGACAAAATAGTTCGTCAGCGCCAGGTAGCGCGGCTCTTCGGTCACTTCATACAGGCGCATTAGTGCCAGTTCAATTTCCGGGTGACCAGGATAACCATGTAACTTACTTTCATCTGGACCAAATACGCTGTCGATATGATCGGTCAGACGGCAAACCACTTCCAGCAAGCGCCGCTTGCCCGTAGCCTGGAAGAAGGCGACTCCGGCTTCAATCAGATGACCGGCGCAGTAAAGTTCATGACACTCCGCCAGATTGCTCCAGCGTTCTTCGGGCGCTTTTACCGTAAAGTAAGTATTGAGATAGCCATCTTCGCACTGGGCGGAAGCGATCAGTTCAATCACCTCGTCGGCGGTTTTTTCCAGTTCGGCGTCCGGCTTCTGGCACAGCGACCAGGCTACCGCTTCCAGCCATTTGGCGACGTCGCTGTCCTGAAACACCATCCCGTAAAATTCACCCTCCTGAAGTCCGGCGGCAATGCGAAAGTTTTCAATCGCATGGCTGGGTTCCGCTTCTGGGATACGATCGTTCAAGGCATCCCACTGATAAGGAATTACCACGTCGCGGACCAGTTGTTGGTACTGACCGAGGAACGGATCGCTGACCGTCAGTTTATGCAGATCGACTTCCGAAATGTTCATCTTGTGCTCCTTAAGGCTGTACATGACGCTGACGCAGGTCGCTAGCAATGCGTGACATCATAGGGTTATTGAGTTTGCAAAAGCGGATCGCCATCGCCAGCAGCAGGTGGAACAGCGCAGGCAGCAATGTTTCCATTGCTGTGATCCCGCCAAGCGAACTGGCGGTCTGGTTTTCCACGCCTGGCTGGTAGGCGACAAAAATAAACAGCAGGCTGATGATCCCGGCGCTGGAGGCCCAGGCCAGCTTGATGAAAAACAGATTGAAGGCGAAGTTCATGCCGGAAGAACGTACGCGGGTTTTCCACTCGCCGTAGTCATCGGCAAAGGCCATCAATGAGAAGTGCAGTGGCAATGTGAAGCCAAGAATCACGCCATTACCGAGGATCACCACCAGCCACAGCGTTTGATAAGCCGGGCCAGAAGGCAGGAACCACATCAACACCGCCAGCGCAGCGAGGAGCAGGTTGGTGTAGTAGTAAATTTTGACGGTATCGAAACGCCGCGTTAATGGGCTGACAATCACCGAGCCGATAATGGAGGCGAAGGTGACCATGGTGAAGAACAGCGACGTGTAGCCCGTACTGCCTTGTAAGACGTAGGTAATGAAGTACATATACCCACCGCCGCGAATATTAAAGACGTTAATCAGCAGGAAAGACATGACCAGCATCAGCAGCAGTTGGTCGTTGTTCCGCAGCCCGGCAAGATGTTCGCGCAGGGTAAATTTCCCCATTGTGGAGAGTGGCACCCGTTCACGAACCCAGAAGAAACAGCACAGGAACATCACCACGGCAATGGCGCACAATACGCCGACGCCAAGTTGATAGCCGCGTGCAGCGTTGCCCTGACCGAAGAGATCTACCATCCACGGTAAGCCTACCGAAACCAGAAATCCCGCTACGCCGCAGAGAACGAATCGCCAGGACTGGCAGGAGATCACTTCATTGTGGCGGGTGGTCATGGTGTTGATCAGCGCGCAGTACGGTACGTTGATGGCTGTATAACCGACTGAAAGGAGCAGGTAAGTACCGAACGCCCAGGCGATTTTTACTCCCATGCTGGCATCTGGCACGGTGAATGTCAGGATGCCGATAATGCCGATGGGAATGGCAATCCATAACTGCCACGGACGAAAGCGCCCCCAGCGACTTTGCGTCCGGTCGGCAATGACGCCCATCACCGGGTCGGAGATGGCATCAAACACGCGTAGCGCAATAAACAGCGTGCCAACCAGCGCCGGAGTTAAGCCAAAAACGTCGGTGTAGAAAAAGGTGAGAAAGTTCATGATCAGGCAAGTTATTACGGTGCCGCCTGCGTCACCCAGGCCGTAGCCTATTTTTTCCCGTACAGATAACGCATCGTCAATTTTACCTTTAGCGATATCAGCGGTGGTAATCGGTGTAGAGGTCATAGATATTCCTCGTGAATAGGGAGCAATTTTTAGTTTTATTGCAATGACCTGATTAATTCTGCCGTGAACGGGAATATCAACAAGGCGAGAAAAGAGTAAAAAAAGGTGACGATTCCGACCTGAATTTAAAAGTGTGAAATGGATCAGGTGAAATTAATGTTTTTGATTAATAATCAAAAGGTAATGTGTTTAATCATTAATGAATAAGCGGGAAATTACATATCAATGCTCGAATTATCCATGACGTTACCGATTAAAGTGCAAAATGGTGGATTATTTATTTCCCGTGGCGTAGGGAGGCATCCTGCAAGGCGGCTGGAGTCATGGGAAATTATCTTCGTCGAAAAAGGTCGATTAACGATTCAGGAAGATGAACGGATATTTCTGGTCGATGCGGGAGAGAGTTTATTACTCTGGCCGAACCGACAGCATGTTGGGGTGGAGGATTTTCCCGCCGATCTCAAATTTTACTGGCTGCATTTTGAGGTTAAAGCGCCGGACAACGATCCGCGCTGGCTCACTCATCTTAGCGTGCCGCAACAAACTAAGGTTGCCGATCCGCAGGTGCTGGTGGCCTTGTTTCGCCAGTTCTTAAGCGAACAGGAAAAGCATCAACGCACTCCGGCGCTGGAGTTTATTGTGCTGCTGATTTTGCAGCAGCTCACCCGTGACGCGCGTCTTGATGAACAGGCCGATGGTGCAGGCACCACCCTTGCCTGGAAAGCGCAGAAACTGATTCGCACGCAATATCACCGCCCGCTTTCCACGGCGCTTTTAGCCCGCGAGCTGTACTGCAATGTCGATTATCTTGGGCGCGTCTATCGGCGGGTGTTTCATCTGACGTTAACAGAAGCAATCCACCGCCAGCGGGTGCGCGAAGCCGAAAAGCTGTTAATTAGCGAAGCGCGATCGCTCACGGAAGTGGCGGCGTTGTGCGGGTTTAATGACGTCGGCTATTTCCGGCAGATTTTTCGCAAACACACCGGCTTAACGCCAGCAGCGTGGAAGCGGCGTTACAGCAAGGAACATATCAATTCGTAGTGCCGGGGCGATGAAGCCCCGGCGTGAGGGATTACTGCCCGTAATAGGCATTGGCCCCATGCTTACGCAGGTAGTGCTTATCCAGCAGTTCGTTTTGCATCGCAGGGAGCTGTGGCGCAAGCTGGCGCGAGAACAGACCCATATAGGCGCACTCTTCCAGTACCACGGCGTTATGCACCGCATCGGCGGCATTTTTTCCCCAGGCGAACGGGCCGTGAGAATGCACCAGTACCGCCGGGATTTGTGCCGGGTTCAACCCACGCTCTTCGAAGGTTTTAATGATCACTTCGCCGGTCTGGTATTCATACTCACCGTTGATCTCTTCTGCGGTCATCAGGCGCGTGCAGGGGATGGCTCCGTAAAAATAATCGGCGTGAGTAGTGCCCCAGGCGGGGAGATCAAGTCCGGCCTGCGACCAGATGGTGGCGTGGCGCGAGTGGGTATGCACTATGCCGCCAATCTCCGCAAAGCGACGGTAAAGCGCCAGATGCGTTGGCGTGTCGGAAGAGGGCTTTTTGCTGCCTTCCACCACCTTGCCGCTGGCTATCTCAACCACCACCATATCGTCGGCGGTCATTACCTCATACTCAACGCCGGAAGGCTTAATCACCATCCATTGCCGCGTTTCGTCTATCGCGCTGACATTGCCCCAGGTGAACGTCACCAGATGATGAACGGGAAGCGCCAGGTTTGCCGCCAGCACGTCAGCTTTCAGTTGCTCTAACATATAAATCCGGCCTCCTGCATACGCGCTTCAATCCAGCGCCGCGCCTGAATAATCTCCAGCACCGGCTCTTTGGCTTTTTCGGTCCACATCTCAATCAGGAAAGAACCGCGATAGTTCAGCTCATGCAGCGTTTTGAAGATGCCAACAAAATCGACACAGCCTTCGCCAAACGGCACATCGCGGAACTGTCCGGGGCTATGTTCGGTAACGGGTTGAGTGTCTTTCAGGTGGATGGCGGCGATACGGTCGATGCCCAGTTTCAGTTCGGCGGGAACATCATTGCCCCAGGCGCTGAGGTTGCCTACGTCCGGGTAAACGGTGAACCACGGTGACGCAAGCATTTCGTCCCACTTTTTCCATTTGCTGATAGAGTTCATAAACGCGGTGTCCATAATCTCCACCGCCAGCATGACTTGTGATGCCGCTGCCTGTTCAACCGCCCACGCCAGCCCTTCAGCAAACCGTTGCTGGGTGCCTTCGTCATGGTCTTCGTAATAGACGTCGTAACCTGCCAGTTGAATAGTACGAATGCCGAGATCGCGCGCCAGGCGAATCGCTTTACTCATAATCTCCCGCGCCCGCTGGCGCACGGCGTCGTCCCGGCTACCAAAAGGAAAACGACGATGTGCGGACAGGCACATTGACGGAATAGCAACACCCGTTTCGATCATCGCAGTGACCAGCGAAGCACGTTGTGCGGCGCTCCAGTCAAGACGTGACAACCGTTCGTCGGTTTCATCCACCGACATTTCGACAAAATCAAAGCCACAGCTTTTTGCCAGCACCAGCCGCTCCGGCCAGGAGAGATCTTTCGCCAGCGCTTTTTCATAAATGCCTAACGGATGATTACGCACGCTTGCCTCCCCAGATGGAGTCGATTTGCGCATGGAAATCGCCAGCCACTTGCGCCGGATTTGCTGCGCCTGCCAGCGCCCGTCCGGCAATAAACGCTTTCACGCGGATCTCTTTAAACAGCGGCAGGTCAGCAGGGGTAATCCCGCCGGTAATGGAAAGCTCAAGGCCGATATCGGAAAGTGCTTTCATGCGTGCCAGATCGGCCTCGCCCCACTGTTGCCCGCTGGCCTGCGCGTCACGACCACGATGATAAATCGCCTGTCGTACACCAATACGATGCCAGTCACGGGCATCGTCCAGCGTCCAGTTGCCGAATAGCTCGATCTGAATTTCACCACCGCAGTTCTGTGCCATCGCGTGGCCTTTTTCCACCGTGGCGAGCGGCGCGGCGCAGATGATGGTCATCCAGTTAGCGCCTGCGCCAAATGCCTGTTGCGCGAGCGTTTCACCCGCGTCGGCGACCTTCCAGTCGGCAACGATGATTTTGTCAGGGCACTGTTCGCGCAAGGCTTTCACTGCGCCAAGCCCTTCGTTTAAACAGAGAATGGTGCCTGCTTCGACAATATCGACGCTGTCTTTTAACCGCGTCACGTCGCGCTGCGCGGCTTCAAGTGATGAGTGGTCGAGGGCCAGTTGCAGAAGTGGTCGACTCATAATGTGTGCTCCTTGATGCGGGCGTGATAACCCTGAAGTGCGGCAATGAGATGTTGATAGCGTTGGTATTTTTGTTGGTAAAGCTGATGCGCGGCCATATCCGGCTGCAGGGTGCGTACCGGGTGTCGCAAGTCACGTTGGGCTTCGCTGAAATCGCGATAAACCCTGGTACCGACGCGGGCGGCAAGTGCCGCACCAAAGCAGCCGGTTTCTTCCACCTGCGGCAGCTCGATACGCAGACCGCTGACGTCCGCCAGCATTTGCATCCAGACATCGGAGTGCGCCGGGCCGCCAGTGACGCGCAGGGTGTGCACATCAGTAAAACGTTCGCGCATCCGGTTGAGATGGGTCATATGGCTGAACACCACCCCTTCATAGATGGCCTGTAAGAGGTGTGCACGGGTGTGAATGGCCTGCATCCCGTAGAAACCACTGGTCATCTCGAGTCCGGCGTTGCTGCCGTACAGGAACGGCAGGAAAAAGAGATCGCCACCGGCTTTCGGCAAACTGGCAACGGCCTGATTAATCTCAGCAAATGAGATTTCTCCCCACTGTGCGGTAAACCATTCGAGATTGCCGGAAGAGGTGGGGCTGGCTTCGTGAACGATAAATTGACCATCGTTAACGTAGCGACCATAGACATACGGATGCGCTTCACCGTCACGTAAACCGTGGGTTATGCCGCTGGTCACCGCCCAGGTCCCCATCACCGCATTGAGGGTGAATTCGTCTTCGAGTCCGGCGCAGAGTGCGGTGGAAACCACATCAAACAGGCCGCCGACAACGGGGGTACCCGCTTTCAGACCGGTCAGTACGGCTGTCTGAGCGGTGATTTCCCCGCAGATTTCGGCAGATCCGACAACAGGCGGCAGGGCGTGATTGATTTCAGCAATCCCCAGCCAGTCGGTAAGACACGAGTCATATTCCCCGCGACTCATGTTGTAGAGATTGGACTCAGAAATATTGCTCTCTTCGCAACCTTTGACGCCGGTTAAACACCAGCGCAGGTAGTCGTGCGTCATCATCACGCAGCCAATTTGCGCGTAGCGTTCTGGTTCGTGCTCTTTCAGCCAGCGTAACAGCGACACCGGATGCCCGGTCCATAAGGTTTGTCGGGTCAGCGGATAGAGTTTTTCCGGGATGCCATCTTCCTGCCAGCGACGAACGATTTCCATCGCCCGGCGATCCGAGGACAAAATGGCGTTACCGAGCGGTTTGTCGTTTTTATCAAGTAGAAATAAGCCCTTTCCTTGCGCGGAGATGCCGATACCGACAATTTGTTCCCCGCTGACGCCAGAATGGGTAAGCAGGGAGCGAATGACAGCAGTGCAACATTGCCACAGTTCTGCCATGTCGCGCTCTGCCCAGCCTGGCTGTGGACTTAATGCGCACAGCGGCAGGCGCTGCACGCCCGCCTCCCGGCCTTCTCGGTCATACAGCCCGGCTTTCAGCCAGCTACCGCCACAATCTAACCCCAGCCAGTATTGCGTCATGGTTTATTGCACCTCATCCACGGCTTTCAGCAGATCAGCACCCTGGGGAACATCTTTAACAAACATGTCACGGACCAGGGTACCCAGCGCATCGCTAAAGGCTTTGCGGTCGAGATCGGTGATGACTTCCACGCCCGCTTCTTTCATACCGTCGATGATTTTTTGCTGATCTTCGGCGACCAGTTTGCGCTGATAGCTACCCGCTTCCTGCGCAGATGAGATCAGTGCCTGCTGGAACTCCGGGGTTAAGCCATCAAACTTCGCTTTGTTGATCACCACCAGAAGCGGCGAATAGGCGTGATGGGTCAGAGAAAGGTACTTCTGCACTTCATAAAATTTTGCTGACCAGACGACGTTGATCGGGTGTTCCTGAGCGTCGATAGTGCGGGTTTCCAGCCCGGTATAGACTTCGGCAAACGGCATCGGGATCGGGTTAGCGCCAAAAACTTTAAATGCGGCGATATTCATCGGGCTATTGTTGGTGCGGATTTTTAGTCCTTTCAGGTCGGCAGGCGTTTTGACCGGTGCACGCGAGTTGGTGACATCGCGCCAGCCGTTTTCCCAGTAAGCCAGCACTTTCAGCCCTTTACCTTCAAGGGAGACTTTCAGGTCATCACCGACTTTGCCGTCGAGCGTTTTATGCGCGTGAGCGGTATCGCGGAACAGGAACGGGACATCGAGCAGGTTGATGACGGGCGAGAGTCCCGTAAAGTTGTTAGAGCCAGACATCTCCATATCAATAGTGCCGCCACGCACGCCGCTGATCATCGCCTGCGCATTACCAAGGGTGCTATCCGGGAACAGTTTTAATTTCAGTTCGCCTTTGGTTTTTTCCTGCAGTAATTCATTAAATTTTTTCGCCGCAATATGTTGTGAATCGGTTTGTGAGGTTTCATAACCGAAACGTAATGATTGTGCCGCCAGAGAAGATGTGCTGAACGTCGCCACTCCGGCAATTAATAAAGCGTAGGTTACAGAACGTAATTTCATTATGATTTCCTTTTAACTCATCCATTTAAGAGGAGCGGTAATGAGCTCCGGTATAAAAATAAATAATGCTAACAACATGAATAAAACCATGACGTAAGGCGCAACGCCTTTTACCGCATCGTCAAATTTAAGTTTCGCCACGCCGCATACCACGTTAAGAACATTACCGACTGGAGGCGTAATCAGTGATATTGAACAGTTGATAATAAACATGATGCCGAAATAGACCGGATCTATTCCCGCTTCTTTCACTAATGGCATTAATACTGGTGTAAGAATTAATACGGTAGGCGTTAAGTCCATGACCGTACTGATCACCATAATAGCGAGCATAATGACGATGAATAATAAGCGAGGCGAATCAACCAACGGTTGTAATAGCTCCGATACCATCATGGGTAATTCGGCGATCGTAATAAGCCATGCAGATACCGCAGCAGAGGCCACCAGGAACATCACCACGGATGTGGTTTTTGCCGCGTTAATCAGCACATGATAAAGCGTGGAGAAGGTCATCTCGCGATAGACCACCACCGAGACGAACAGAGCGTAGAAGGCGGCAACCGCGCCTGCTTCGGTCGGTGTAAATAACCCCGAACGGAAACCGCCAATAATAATTATCGGTAAAAAGAGCGCCCAAATACCGGAAACTAAGGATTGCCAGACTTCTCGCAGTGAGGCTTTCGGCTGACAAGGTAAATTCAGTCGTTTTGCCTGCCACCACCAGGTAACCATCAGCGTGACGCCCATCATGATGCCCGGTGCGATGCCCGCCATAAACAGCTTACTGATGGAGAGTCCGCTGGAGACGCCGAAGATAATGAGTGGTATGGAAGGTGGGATAATGGCCGCAATAATCCCGCCGGAACCGATAAGCCCGGCGGCGCGGTTTACCGGATAGTTGGCCTGGCGCATCATCGGCACCAGCAGCGCCGCGACAGCTGCGGTATCAGCAACCGCAGAACCGGACAGGCTTGCCATGATCATCGCTGCCAGCACGCCCACGTAACCCAGACCGCCTGGCCTGTGGCCTACCAGTTTCATTGGCAAGTCGACGATACGTTGCGACAGGCCGCCCGCGTTCATGATCTCACCCGCCAGTACAAAGAAGGGGATGGCTAACAGGGAGAAGCTGTCTGCGCCATTTACCAACGTTTGTGCCAGAATTTGCACATCAAAGATATCCATCCAGAACATCAATGAAATGCCGCACAACAATAATGCCCAGGCGATGGGAACGCCAATTGCGATAGCCCCTAACAAACTGACAATAAATATAAGGATTGTCATCGTCAGGCTCCTTGTTGGTTTCGGCTGGGGGTATTTGTGAACTGCCGGTATAAGTGACGCAATTCCAGCAATGCGATAATCAGACTGGTGGGGATAGCGGCGGCGTACATTAAGCCAACGGGGACGCCAAGAATGGGCGATAAGTTGCTCCAGTCTTGCGCTGTTTTTTCTATAGCGCCCCAGGCCAGCCCCAGACACAGCAATAAAATGAGCGTATGGGTTAGCAGCGAAACACGTTGTTGATTAGCCGGTGAGAGTTTTTCGACTAAAAAAGTAACCTGCACATGGCTGTTGTCCATATAAGCAACGATTGCGCCAATAAAGGTTAACCAGACAAATAAAAGTCGGGATAATTCATCAATCGATAATATACTTGTGTGGAATCCATATCGAAGAATGATATTAATAAAAATAATACAAGACAGTATTGCGATGATGATCGCAAGAATGCCTTCGAGTATCCGTTTCATAACGAGTCCTTCTGGTTATGCAATATTTTTTATGCGCTAATGTTGTTAATATTCGTAATAATTATCAGAAAACGGCTAATTAGATATTCAAAGTGATATATAAATGGTTCTATTTAACGAGATTCATTCAGAGAGTGAATGCCGTTGCGTAATATTTCGATGCGATGGTGCACATCAGCCGTCGCATTTATTTCCAGTAGCTTGATCCCAGCAAAATGCAATGTTGACGATTCTGCGACATTAAATAACTCGCGAACATGATCTGTGGTCATCAGGCTTTCTGCGCAGAATGGTGCAAACGGTGCGTGTAAATCCTGCCATTCGCCGTATGTCCCGTTTAGCGTCGTACCAGAGAACATCAACGCGCCGAGTTTTCCGGCTTGTTTCGCCATTTGGGTGTGGGTCAGCGGCAGCGTTGTATTGCGCCCTTCAATGGCAGAGCGCGCCCAGTTGATACAGATGCTGATGTCATAATCGGTAATAACTTCCAGCACATTTTCTAAAGGCAAAAAGCCTTTTCGGGGGGAAGAAGATGTCATGGCGTCGCAGTGTTCCAGCACCAGCTTGCACGGCCAGTCCCAACTGGCGATTTCTTTCAATGAGCGGGCAAAAGCGTCCGTCGCTTGCATAACATTAGGATTCGTTGCTAACGGTGCAGCCTGGAGCGCCAGTGCGAGCACTTTATTAGCCTGCAATGCGTTGATTTTATTGAACAGGTGGCGGTAGTACGCCACGCAGGCCTGGCGCTGTTCTTCATCACTGGAGGCGAGACCAAACCCGCTGTTTTCGCTGCGGCGACGCATGGTTTCCATCACTGCGGTGACGACAAATTTCCAGCTCTCTGGCGTATGACGGAGTAACCATTGATCGCCAAGAGGGTGAAAATTTTCCAGGCAAGGTTGTTCCAGACCCAAAATGTCTGGAGTCTCAGATAATTGTCGCCAGAAATCCTTCTCTTCCTCTTCACTTCTTTGGTGAAAAGAAGGTGCACAGGGATACGCGCCGATAATATAACCGGCATTATTCGTTTTCATTATGTGCTCCAGTAATCATTTTTTATAAAGCAGCGAGGGCCACTTTAACCACGATCTTGCGTATTGCCGTAGTGGCATTTTTATTACATGCCGGGCGATGTACATCCTGCGGGAAGAAAATAGCGTAACTACCCGGTATCATTTCTATAAATGATTCATGTTCACTATCGTGATAAAAAATAATATCGCGCTGCTCTAATAGTGATTCGCTGACTTTATTGTTTCCCGTATCAATGGCAATGCCAATTTTCTCTTCACCCCACGCCAGAAACTGAATATCGATATACCGACGATGCACTTCCGGACGGTTTTCCACCGCTTCGCGTGTGGTTAAATCGATAATTTGCGCATAAATATTCTTGCCGTCGATTTCGACAACGCCCGGATCCAGGGCGTTGAAGTCGGTGGTGCGCAGAAAATCGAGCGCCTTTTCAATGGCGGCGGGCAAACGGCACGGATTAGGCTGCGCGATATGTCCAAAAATCATGGCTTATCTCCTTATAACGCCTGGATTTTTGCCCACACGCTGTCATCAACGGTAATACCGTTACGGCGGTTTTCTGCCAGCAGGGTAGTAAATTCGTGGCCGGGTAAACGAATAGCCTGGTTTTCGTCAGCACGCTCGGCACTGGTAACGTAATCCATAATGCGTTGCAGTTTGGCATCGCGGGTGGGACCGTCGATAAGCTTGTCCACTTCAATGGCAATAAAAATTTGTGAAATGCCGTATTCGTCGCTGTTGTCCTCGGTGACTTCGGCAACCGATGCGCCGTCAGAAAGGAGGGTAGCGATCATATCCAGCACAATCGACATGCCCGAACCTTTCCAGTAGCCCATCGGCAAAATGCGGCGATTTTTCTCAATAACGCCAGGTTCTTTGGTCAAATTGCCCTCATCATCAAAGCCACCATCTACCGGGAGCTGACGACCTGCCAGGCGATTAACTTCTAACATGCCGTAAGAGAACATCGACATCGACATATCGACCATGGTGATCGGCGTGGAAGGAATGGCGACGATCAGCGGGTTGGTGCCGATGCGACACTCTTTTGCGCCCCACGGTGGCATTACGGCGATGGAGTTGGTCCAGCAAATGCCAATATAGCCTTTTTCCGCCGCCTGCCAGCCGTAGCTGCCGCCGCGCATCCAGTGGTTGGCATTACGTAGTGCCACCAGACCAATACCGTGATCGGCAGCCAGTTCAATGGCGCGATCCATCATCTTTTTCGCTGTCAGGTTACCGATCGAACGCTGGGCGTCCCACTGTTCAATTGCGCCGAGGCTGGTTATACGTTTGGGTTGGGCATCAGGAATGATATCGCCGTTTTCCAGTTGTTGAATGAAACGAGGGAAACGATTAACGCCGTGAGAATAAACGCCGGATTCGGTGGTGCGGGCGAACATCTCTGCACAGGCGTCAGCCGTTTCGCTGTCAACGCCGCGTGAAATTAAGACCCGATTAAAGGCTGCTTTTAACTGCTCAAATGTCACTTTCATCCCAGGCTTCCTTGTTTTTTTGATCGCTTTTTTGGCTTAAAATTTCAATATGAGAAACTTGATTTCAAATATATCGATCGCTTTTTAACAAAGCAATCTGATTGATGAATTTCAAAAAACTTAAAAATCAAGTGGTTATAAATTATCTGTCGAGATCGTGAACTACGGCACACTTTGCGCTACCATCAGGACGCGACAAAATGGGGAAAGAAGTGATGGGAAAAAAAGAGAACGAGATGGCGCAGGAAAAAGAGCGTCCAGCCGGAAGCCAGAGTCTGTTTCGTGGGTTGATGCTGATTGAGATTTTGAGCAACTATCCAAACGGTTGTCCGTTGGCGCATCTTTCGGAGCTGGCTGGTTTAAATAAGAGTACCGTCCATCGCTTATTGCAGGGATTACAGTCCTGCGGCTATGTGACCACCGCGCCCGCCGCAGGGAGTTATCGCCTGACCACCAAATTTATTGCCGTCGGGCAGAAGGCGCTATCTTCGCTGAATATCATTCATATCGCCGCTCCGCATCTTGAGGCACTGAACATCGCCACTGGTGAAACCATTAACTTCTCCAGCCGCGAAGACGATCACGCTATTTTGATTTATAAGCTGGAACCCACAACCGGGATGCTGCGAACCCGTGCCTATATAGGCCAGCATATGCCGCTCTACTGTTCCGCAATGGGCAAGATCTACATGGCGTTTGGTCACCCGGACTACGTGAAGTCATACTGGGAAAGCCATCAGCATGAGATCCAGCCGTTAACCCGCAATACCATTACCGAGCTGCCCGCGATGTTCGACGAACTGGCGCACATTCGTGAAAGTGGAGCGGCGATGGACAGAGAAGAAAACGAACTCGGCGTCTCCTGTATTGCTGTTCCGGTGTTTGATATTCATGGGCGGGTGCCGTACGCCGTGTCGATTTCGCTTTCGACATCACGTCTGAAACAGGTGGGAGAGAAAAATCTCCTGAAACCACTGCGTGAAACCGCGCAGGCTATTTCTAATGAGCTGGGATTTACTGTCAGGGACGACCAGGGCGCGATCACATAACCCTTTGGACAAGTGCCAAAACTTTAACATTTCCTTCGTTGGATCAAAGCAGTAGGGACGCGCTCTCTGGCACTCTGCTGTTTTAGTGCAAAGGAGTGATCATGAACCGGTTTATTATTGCGGATGCGACGAAATGTATCGGTTGCCGTACCTGTGAAGTGGCTTGCGCAGTGTCGCATCAGGAGAATCAGGATTGCGCTGCGTTGTCACCAGACGAGTTTATTTCCCGTATTCGTGTCATTAAAGACCACAGCTGGACCACGGCAGTAGCCTGTCATCAGTGTGAAGATGCACCGTGCGCGAATGTCTGCCCTGTTGACGCGATAAGCCGCGAACATGGGCATATTTTCGTTGAACAATCACGTTGCATTGGCTGTAAAAGCTGTATGCTGGCTTGCCCGTTTGGTGCGATGGAGGTCGTTTCTTCGCGCAAAAAGGCGAGGGCGATTAAGTGCGATCTGTGCTGGCATCGGGCGACGGGGCCGGCCTGTGTTGAAGCCTGCCCGACAAAGGCGTTGCAGTGCATGGATGTCGAGAAAGTGCAGCGGCATCGGCTACGGCAGCAGCCTGTTTGAAACGTTTTTCCGGCGTTTCTCAACGCCGGAATAGCGTATTAATGGCTTTCAGCCCAGGCTCTTTCTATCTCTTCCGCCAGAATCTTTACACCCGCCTCAATTTTCTCCGGCTCTGGTACGTAGTTCATGCGCATACATTGATGCGTATGCGGCCACGGTTTATCCAGTCCCGGGAAGAAGTTGTGCCCCGGCACCATCAGCACGCCGCGTGCTTTCAGGCGCTGGTAGAGCTGCTCGGTCGTAATGGGCAAATCCTTAAACCATAGCCAGAGGAAAATGGCTCCTTCCGGTTTATGAATCAGGCAGCGATCTTCCGGTAAATAGCGGCGAATGATGGCGATAGTTTCCTGAACACGCTGGTAGTAAAACGGTTTGATGACTGTTTCAGACAGGCGCAGCAGATCGTTACGCTTAATCATTTCACACATCATCGCCGGACCAATACCGCCAGGTGCCAGGCTGATAATGCCGTTCATATTGGTGATGGCGGTGATGATTTTTTCATTGGCGATGATAATGCCGCAGCGGGAGCCAGGTAGCCCCAGCTTGGAAAGACTCATGCACAGCACGATATTCGGATTCCATAGCGGGCGCGCTTCGCTGAAGATGATACCCGGGAACGGGACGCCATAAGCGTTATCAATCACCAGCGGAATGCCGTGTTGATTCGCCAGCGCATCAAGCTTCAGCAACTCTTCGTCAGTAATCACATTGCCTGTTGGATTCGTCGGCCGGGAGACGCAAATCATCCCGGTTTCTTCGCCAATATGTAGATGCTCAAAATCGACGTGGTATTTAAACTGGCCTTCCGGCAGCAGTTCAATATTCGGACGCGCAGAGACAAACAGATCTTCTTCCAGTCCGGCGTCAGCGTAGCCAATGTATTCCGGTGCCAGCGGGAACAGCACTTTTTTGACCCGACCATCGGCACGGCGTCCGGCAAACAGATTAAATAAGTAGAAAAACGCGCTCTGGCTGCCGTTTGTTAGTGCAATATTCTGTGGTTCGATATCCCAGCCCAACTTCTCGCGCAGCATTCCGGCAAGCAGTGTGAGTAGCTCCGTTTTCCCCTGTGGACCGTCGTAATTGCACAGTGCATCAGTCGCTTTGCCACTTTCCAGCATGTCGGTCAGTAGCGTCTGGAAGTAGTCCTGCATTTCCGGGATCTGCGCCGGATTACCGCCGCCGAGCATAATCGCGCCAGGCGTGCGTAAACCGTCGTTCAGATCTTCCATCAGCAGCGTAATGCCGGAGTGGCGGGTAAATTTGTCACCAAAAAGGGAGAATGTCATAGCGGGATATCTGTCGAACTCTGTAGCAAGGAAGGTAACAATAACGCTACATTTGCTGGGGTGCAAATCGGTCTGTTGAAGAGTGAGCGGGGCTTTATCCTGCAATGCTGATTAGGGCTGACATTTTATCCTGGTTGGCGGCTTCCCGAGGTACTCACGAACGGGAAGCCGGAAAAGTCACTGTTGCCCAGCCCAGATGACCAGCACTTTATCGTCGCCATGCTCACGAACAAAGCCGTAGCCCTGCTTCAGCGAAAGTGTCGTTTGTTTGCCCGCGCCAATTGCGGGATGGCGGGCGCGGAACTGGCTGATTTTCTGCCAGTGCGCGACGCTGGCGGCAGATTTACCGCTAACATCCTGCCAGTTCATATCCGAACGCGTACCTTGCAGCGGATCAGAACCGGTAGGACCGAACGGACGCGAGGATTCATCGCCATAAAAAATTTGTACCGCGCCTGGCGCTAATAATAATAACTCTGCTGCTTTGTCGCCCCCTTCACGGAACAGGCGGGTATCATGCGACGAGAGGTAGCTCAACACGTTGAAATCCTGCAATTTCTCCGCCATTTGCTGCCAGGTCGTATCCATCTGCGCCAGACAATCGACAGCTTTCGCCGCCTGCTCCTGATAATCGAAATTGATCATCGCATCGAAGCCGTGGCGATAGTAGTCACTTTGCATCACGCCGTGGCCCCAGGCTTCACCGGTCATCCAGAAAGGTTTGTCATCTAATGCTTTGTCGGGGTTAGCTTTTTTCCATTCGCGAAGTGCAGCGCTGGCTTCGGTTTTCAGTTGCTGCCAGGCGGGCAACTCAACATGTTTGGCGGTATCGACCCGAAAACCATCAATCCCATAGTCGCGGACCCACTGACTTAACCAGTGGGTTAAGTAATCGCGAGGGGTAAAGCCGTCGATGATTTTAGCGTGGGTATCCGTTTTGTTTTTATAGAACACTGGCAGACCAGAAGCGGTAGTTGATTCGGTTTTGATATCCGGCAAAAAGGCCAGCGACATAGTGAGATCGTCGAATCCAGGATTGTCGTAATCGCCGATATCCGTTCTGATCCAGTTTTTTCCCCACCATTTATCCCAGCCTGTTTTGTCGCTGAAATTAATGTAATCGTTAAAGCTATGCCAGGTTTGCCCGGCGGCAGGTTTCCAGTCGCTCCAGCGTTCACCCAGCGTTTTTTTCACTTCGTCACCAGAAAGATATAACGCGCCAAACTGATACTCCTGCATATCCGCCAGCGTGGCATAGCCAGTGTGGTTCATCACGACATCAAAGAGAATACGAATACCGCGCTGATGCGCGCTATCAACCAGCGTCCGTAGATCGGCTTCACTGCCCATATTGGCATCAAGATTCGTCCAGTCCTGTGTGTAATAACCATGATAGGCATAATGCGGGAAATCACCTTTTGTACCGCCGCCGACCCAGCCGTGAATTTGCTCAAATGGGGCACTTATCCATAAAGCATTGACGCCCAGTTGCTGGAGGTAATCCAGTTTGTTGGTCAGGCCGCGTAAATCGCCGCCGTGAAAAGTGCCAATTTCCGCCATACCGTCTTTATGACGTCCGTAACTCTGGTCATTACTGGGATCGCCGTTTTCGAAACGATCTGTCAGCACAAAGTAAACCGTGGCGTTATGCCAGTCGAAAGGGGCGGATGTGTCAGTTTCTGCCCGTTCCAGCAGGAGTAAACCGTTGCTGGTGGCAGCGGGTTGTAACGTTATTTGACCGTTCTTCACTATCGCAATTTGCTGGCTGTAATAATCCCGGACGGCGGCTCCCTCCGCAAAAGTGGCGCTGACATCCAGTGTGAGCGGTAATCCATCCCATTTCGGGCATTCACGGACCAGGCTTGCTACCGGTTCGACGGCGTTCTGGATGGAAATCATCAATGTTGGCGTACCGGAGCGGGTGTCTAGTTGCAGCGTATATTCGCCGTCCCTGAACAATCGCCATTGAGGCGGCGTGTTGCTACAAGGTTGCAGGGAAAGCATCTGATTGAGTTTTATCGCATCCGCAGGCTTCCAGCACTGTTGGTCAAAATTTAGCGTTAGTGGACGCGTACCTTTGGGCAACTGCGCGTGGCTGACAAATGTTCCCGTCCCCTGTTCGCTAAAGGCGGGAAACCCCGGAGAAGTCCAGCTGGCGGCAACGGCGAAGCCAGGAAGGAGTGTCAGAAAACAGGCGGCGAGTTTCATGGCTGATGAGTCCTTATTGCTGCGATTTCAGACAGTTTGCCAGCGATAAGCCAGACAAAACTCATCCCTGAGCGGTAAGTCCACAGGATGAGAAGCAAGGGGGAGCGATCGCGCGCAAAAAACGGCTGAATTTTGCGATAAACCCCACATTTTCTGCGATTTAGCGCCAATCTGAATCGTTAACTCGTGACATAGTTTCAGATTTGGACTATTCCTTGGGGTGCTCTTGACAGCTATTTTTGATATGATTTGAGATTCAACTCTCAAATTTGTAAAAAATATAAGGTGTTGGAATGATTAAATCCGACCAGGAGACCTGATGATTTTGACTCCCATACGACGATATGGGGCGATGATTCTTATGTTACTCACTCTGGTGTTTTCGAGTGAGGTGTTAGCGAAGACGCACACAACAACAGCGAGTCAAAAGTCCCACTTAACTAAAGCTAGTAATAAACAGGTAAGCAGTAAACAAGAGTATTCTCGCAATAGTGCAAAGAGTAGTTCACTTCCTGATTTGCGAAAATACCCTTCCGGAACACCAAGGAAAAAGGCGTTTCTCCGGACTGTAATGCCTTACATTACCAGCCAAAATGCGGCCATTACTGCGGAACGTAACTGGCTGATTTCAAAACAGTATCAGGGCCAATGGTCACCTGCTGAGCGTGCGCGTCTGAAAGACATCGCCAAACGCTACAAGGTGAAGTGGTCTGGTAATACGCGAAAAATCCCGTGGAATACCTTGCTTGAACGCGTAGACATTATCCCTACCAGTATGGTGGCGACGATGGCTGCAGCAGAAAGCGGTTGGGGAACGTCAAAGCTGGCGCGCAACAACAACAACCTGTTCGGCATGAAATGCATGAAAGGACGTTGTACCAATGCGCCGGGTAAAGTGAAAGGGTACTCACAGTTTAGTTCTGTCAAAGAATCGGTGAGCGCCTATGTCACTAACCTCAATACGCACCCGGCTTACTCTTCGTTCCGTAAATCGCGTGCACAACTGCGTAAAGCGGATCAGGAAGTGACTGCCACAGCGATGATTCACAAGCTGAAGGGCTACTCGACCAAAGGGAAGAGTTATAACAACTACCTGTTCGCAATGTACCAGGATAACCAACGGTTAATCGCGGCGCATATGTAATTGCATTTCCTCGAGCCTTATCCGACTTGTCAGGCGGATAAGGCTTTTGCTCGTATCAGGTGGTTGTGCTGAGTTACCTGATGCGACGCCGATAATTCTCATCATCGCTACAACATGACCTCGCTATTTACATCGCGATACTCTTTTGGCGTTGTGTCATATGCTTTTTTAAAAACAGAGTAGAAATATTGCAGCGATGGATAACCGCACATTTGCGATATCTCATTGATCGACAAGGTGGTTGAAATCAGCAGACTGCGCGCTTTCTCCAGCTTCTCGGCATGAATCATGGCATGGATGGTTTCACCCACCTCTTCTTTAAAACGCTTCTCGAGATTGGAGCGTGAGATTCCGACCGCATCGAGTACTTGATCTACTTTAATCCCTTTGCAGGCATGATTACGGATGTAATGCATGGCCTGAATAACCGCAGGATCAGTCAACGAACGGTAATCCGTTGAACGTCGTTCAATCACGCGGACTGGCGGGACCAAAATCCGTTGCAACGGCATCTCTTCTTTATCCAATAAACGATGCAACAGTTTTGCCGCCTGATAGCCCATTTGCCGCGCGCCCTGAGCGACCGAAGAAAGGGCGACACGCGACAGATAGCGGGTCAGTTCTTCGTTATCGATGCCAATCACGCATAATTTTTCCGGTACGGGAATATGTAGATGTTCACATACTTGCAGAATATGCCGCGCCCGGGCGTCAGTAACGGCAATAATCCCAGTTTGCGGTGGCAGCGTTTGTAGCCAGTCTGCCAGCCGATTTTGCGCGTGTTGCCAGTTCTCTGGCGCGGTTTCTAACCCCTGATAAACCACTCCGCGATACTTTTCTTCGGCGACAAGCTGACGAAATGCATATTCGCGTTCAGTGGCCCAACGTTTACCGCTTGATTCCGGAAGACCATAAAAAGCAAAGCGGTTAACGCCTTTCTCTTTTAAATGCAAAAATGCGCTTTCAACCAGCGCATAGTTATCGGTGGCAATGTAATGAACGGGTGGGTAACTTTCGGCAAGGTGATACGAGCCACCAACCCCAACAATGGGGACGTCGACATCAGCCAGCGCTTGCTCGATTTGTTTGTCGTCGAAGTCGGCAATGACGCCATCTCCTAACCAGTCCTTGATTTTATCAATGCGGGCGCGGAAATCTTCTTCAATGAAAATATCCCATTCCGATTGTGACGCCTGTAAATATTCCCCTACGCCTTCTACTACCTGCCGGTCATAGGCTTTATTGGCATTGAACAGTAATGTGATGCGGTGACGTTTAGTAAACATGGTTCTTTTCCTGCTGAATCATGCAAAAACTCAAAACCGGTAATACGTTACCGGCTTTGAGAAAATTTTTATCAAAATCAAGAACGGCGTTTGGTTGCGGAGTCCATCCATACTGCCAGCAACAGAATCGCACCTTTAACGATATACTGCCAGAAGGTCGGTACATCCATCATACTCATGCCGTTATCCAGCGAAGCCATGATGAATGCCCCCATTACCGCTCCGGCCACGCTCCCGACGCCGCCTGCCAGACTGGTGCCGCCAATCACACATGCTGCAATTGCGTCCAGTTCGGCGATATTTCCCGCAGAAGGTGAACCAGCGCCGAGTCGAGAACTGAGGATTAATCCGGCGATGGCTACCATTAATCCGTTAATAGCGAACACGGCAAGTTTGGTGCGTTCAACGTTAATCCCGGAGAGACGTGCCGCTTCCAGATTGCCGCCGATGGCATAAATGCGCCGTCCAAATGCCGTCCGCGTTGCCATAAACATGCCGCCCAATAACAGTAACGTTAGCAGCAGAACAGGAGTGGGAACACCACGGTAATCATTCAACAGCCAGATTGCGCCTAATACGATGATAGCGGTTAAAGCCTGGCGACCGACTACTGCGGTAGAGGCCGGAGACTGCAAACCCAAAGCCTGACGGCGCATTCTTCCGCGCCATTGCCAGCCAACAAAAGCCATTAAGCCAAGCGCGCCAATGATGAAGCCGGTGCTGGCAGGTAGATAGCTTTGCCCAATTTGTGACATCGCGGCGCTGGTGGGGGAAACAGTCGTGCCGTTGGTGATGCCAATGAGTATGCCACGAAATGCCAACATGCCCGCGAGGGTGACAATAAATGAAGGGACTTTGCGGTACGCGACCCACCATCCGTTCCAGGCTCCGAGAAGCAGTCCCAGAACCAACGTCACAATGATGGTAAGTGGCAAAGGCCAGCCTAGCCAGACGTCACAAATCGCCGCGACGCCACCTAACAGCCCCATCATTGAGCCGACGGAAAGGTCGATTTCAGCAGAAATTATGACGAACACCATTCCTACCGCGAGGATGCCGGTAATCGCGGTTTGGCGTAACAGGTTGGAGACGTTACGGGCGCTTAAGTAGGCACCATCGGTGGTCCAGGTAAAGAACAGCATGATTGCGATGATAGCTGCAATCATCACGAAGACCTGCAAATTCAGTGATTTCAGCCCGGAAAAGCCACCGGATGTCGGTACGGCTAATTTCACTTCAGACGGATTGCTTTTCGACATGATGTTCGCTCCTCAATGCGGCTTCCATCACCTGCTCCTGAGTCAGGTTATGATTTATCAGGTTGGCTTTTAGTTTCCCTTCATGCATCACCAGTACACGATCGCTAAGGCCGAGCACTTCAGGTAATTCGGAAGAGATGACAATAACGGCAATACCCTGCTGGACGAGTTGGTTAATTAATTTGTAGATCTCGTATTTCGCGCCAATATCGATACCCCTGGTGGGTTCATCAAGAATGAGAATGCGCGGGTTAAGTAACAGACAGCGAGCGAGGATCGCTTTTTGTTGATTGCCGCCGCTCAAACGTCCAATAGCAAGGTCGGGGGACGACGTTTTAACTTTGAGTTGCTGGATTGATTCCAGAATACATTTTTGCTCTGCCGCGTCATCAAGCTGGCTAATACTACCGGTAAATTTTTTGAGTGCGGCGAGGGTAATATTTTTACCAACCGCCATTACCGGAACGATGCCGTCACGCTTTCTGTCTTCGGGTACCATCGCAATCCCTTGGGCGATGGCTTGCTGACAGTTACGAATATCTACCTGTTTGCCGTCAATATAAATTTTCCCTTCCCATTGTCCGGGCCACACACCAAACAGGCACTGAATAGTCTCGGTACGTCCGGCACCAACGAGTCCGGCGATACCCAGTATTTCGCCACGTTTCAGGGAAAACGAGACATCATTAACTCGTTTAATATGACGATTAACCGGATGCCATGCCGTCAGATGTTCAATACGTAATATTTCATCTCCGGTGGTATGTGGTTCATTAGGGTAAAGCGCGGTTAACTCTCGCCCGACCATCATGGTGATAATATCGTCTTCACTCATTCCAGCAGCAACACGCGTACCAATGTGTTGACCGTCGCGAATAACGCAAATCGTATCGGAAATCGCTTTGACTTCGTTGAGTTTGTGCGAAATATAAATACAGGCGATACCGTGTTGTTGTAGATCGCGAATAATATCCAGTAAAACCGACGTTTCCTGCTCAGTTAATGAGGCTGTCGGCTCATCGAGAATTAACAAACGCACCTGTTTATTAAGTGCCTTGGCAATTTCAACCAGTTGTTGTTGCCCAAGTCCTAAATCGCCAACGCGGGTATCAGGTGAAATGGATAAACTGACCTGTGCGAGCAGCTTCTGACAGCGTAGCGTCATCAGGTCATAATCCATAATGCCATTATGGGTTATTTCGTTACCCAGGAAGATATTTTCCAGCACGGTCAGTTCTTTCACCAGCGCCAATTCCTGGTGAATAATGGCGATACCTTTGCGTTCGGTATCGCGGATGTGACTCGCCTGAATCTCTTCTCCCGCAAAAATAATTTCGCCTTCGTAGGAACCATGGGGATAAATACCACACAGCACTTTCATCAGCGTTGATTTACCTGACCCATTTTCCCCACAGAGTGAGACGATTTCGCCAGCATTCAACCGCAAGCTGACGTTATCAATCGCCTTCACACTGCCGAAGGTTTTGGTAATATTTTTCATTTCAAGTAGATAAGGCATAACGACTCCACCTAAGCCAATTAATTAACGCGGCATGGAGAGAAATCACGCCCCCGCTCCGCGCCGGGGCGTAACGCTTACAGCTCGCTCTCTTTGTGGAATCCGTCTTTAACTACCGTATCTTTGATGTTGTTTTTATTCACATCGATCGGTGTCAGCAGGCGGGAGGGAACATCTTTCAGGCCATTATTCAGTGTGGTATCCGCTTTTGGCTCCTGACCATTGCCCAACTCAACGGCAATTTCTGCGGCAGTATTTGCCAACAATGTAATAGGTTTATACACCGTCATAGTTTGCGTACCGGCAGCAATACGTTTAATACCTGCAAGATCCGCATCCTGGCCGGAAATTGCTACTTTCTCTGATAAACCTTGCGCGCTTAATGCCTGAATTGCCCCTCCTGCGGTGGCATCGTTTGAGGCAACTACAGCATCAATTTTGTTATTATTGGCGGTTAGCGCGTTTTCCATAATTTTCAATGCGTTTTCCGGTAACCAGCCATCAACCCATTGGTCACCAACGACTTTAATTTTTCCGGAATCAACATAAGGTTTTAATACTTTCATTTGCCCGGCGCGGAACAGCTTGGCGTTGTTATCTACCGGCGAGCCGCCCATCAGGAAGTAATTACCTTGCGGAACAATATCGACCAGGGCTTTTGCCTGCAGTTCACCGACTTTTTCGTTATCGAAAGAAATATAAAAATCGATATCCGCATCGTTAATCATACGGTCGTAAGCTAATACTTTAATACCTTCTTGTTTGGCTTCTTTTACAACGTTACTTAATACCTGACCGTTATAAGGAATAATGACAAGAACATCGACACCCCGGTTAATCATGTTTTCAATCTGCGACATTTGTGTTTCTTCATTGCCATTTGCAGACTGTACAAATACTTTCGCGCCGAGAGATTCTGCCTTTTTCACAAAAATATCTCGATCTTTTTGCCAGCGTTCAAGACGGAGATCATCAATCGCCATACCTATTTTGACTTCTTTGGCGTGTGCCGCAACGTTGGTAAGCAGAAGTGAGGTGCAAAGGGTGAGTAGAATGTTCTTTATTTTCATGGTGTAGGGCCTTCTGTAGTTAGAGGACAGCTTTAATAAGTAACAATCACCGCGATAAACGTAACCAATTTTTAGCAACTAAACAGGGGAAAACAATTACAGATTTTTATCTTTCGATTACGATTTTTGGTTTATTTCTTGATTTATGACCGAGATCTTACTTTTGTTGCGCAATTGTACTTATTGCATTTTTCTCTTCGAGGAATTACCCAGTTTCATCATCCCATTTTATTTTGCGAGCGAGCGCACACTTGTGAATTATCTCAATAGCAGTGTGAAATAACATAATTGAGCAACTGAAAGGGAGTGCCCAATATTACGACATCATCCATCACCCGCGGCATTACCTGATTATGGAGTTCAATATGCAAGCCTATTTTGACCAGCTCGATCGCGTTCGTTATGAAGGCTCAAAATCCTCAAACCCGTTAGCATTCCGTCACTACAATCCCGACGAACTGGTGTTGGGCAAGCGTATGGAAGAGCACTTGCGTTTTGCCGCCTGCTACTGGCACACCTTCTGCTGGAACGGGGCGGATATGTTTGGTGTGGGGGCGTTTAATCGTCCGTGGCAGCAGCCTGGTGAGGCACTGGCGTTGGCGAAGCGTAAAGCAGATGTCGCATTTGAGTTTTTCCACAAGTTACATGTGCCATTTTATTGCTTCCACGATGTGGATGTTTCCCCTGAGGGCGCGTCGTTAAAAGAGTACATCAATAATTTTGCGCAAATGGTTGATGTCCTGGCAGGCAAGCAAGAAGAGAGCGGCGTGAAGCTGCTGTGGGGAACTGCTAACTGCTTTACAAACCCTCGCTATGGCGCGGGTGCGGCGACGAACCCAGATCCTGAAGTCTTCAGTTGGGCGGCAACGCAAGTTGTTACAGCGATGGAAGCAACCCATAAATTGGGCGGTGAAAACTATGTCCTGTGGGGTGGTCGTGAAGGTTACGAAACGCTGTTAAATACCGACTTGCGCCAGGAGCGTGAACAGCTGGGCCGCTTTATGCAGATGGTGGTTGAGCATAAACATAAAATCGGTTTCCAGGGCACGTTGCTTATCGAACCGAAACCGCAAGAACCGACCAAACATCAATATGATTACGATGCTGCGACGGTCTATGGCTTCCTGAAACAGTTTGGTCTGGAAAAAGAGATTAAACTGAACATTGAAGCTAACCACGCGACGCTGGCAGGTCACTCTTTCCATCATGAAATAGCCACCGCCATTGCGCTTGGCCTGTTCGGTTCTGTCGACGCCAACCGTGGCGATGCGCAACTGGGCTGGGACACCGACCAGTTCCCGAACAGTGTGGAAGAGAATGCGCTGGTGATGTATGAAATTCTCAAAGCAGGCGGTTTCACCACCGGTGGTCTGAACTTCGATGCCAAAGTACGTCGTCAAAGTACTGATAAATATGATCTGTTTTACGGTCATATCGGCGCGATGGATACGATGGCGTTGGCGCTGAAAATTGCAGCGCGCATGATTGAAGATGGCGAGCTGGATAAACGCATCGCGCAGCGTTATTCCGGCTGGAATAGTGAATTAGGCCAGCAAATCCTGAAAGGCCAAATGTCACTGGCAGATTTAGCCAAATATGCTCAGGAACATAATTTGTCTCCGGTGCATCAGAGTGGTCGCCAGGAGCAACTGGAAAATCTGGTAAATCATTATCTGTTCGACAAATAACGGTTAACTGTGCAGTCCGTTGGCCCGGTTATCGGTAGCGATACCGGGCATTTTTTAAGGAACGATCGATATGTATATCGGGATAGATCTTGGCACCTCGGGCGTAAAAGTTATTTTGCTCAACGAGCAGGGTGAGGTGGTTGCTGCGCAAACGGAAAAGCTGACCGTTTCGCGCCCGCATCCACTCTGGTCGGAACAAGACCCGGAACAGTGGTGGCAGGCAACTGATCGCGCAATGAAAGCTCTGGGCGTTCAGCATTCTCTGCAAGACGTTAAAGCATTAGGTATTGCCGGACAGATGCATGGTGCAACCTTACTGGATGCTCAGCAACGGGTGTTACGCCCTGCCATTTTGTGGAACGACGGGCGCTGTGCGCAAGAGTGCACTTTGCTGGAAGCGCGAGTTCCGCAATCGCGGGTGATTACCGGCAACCTGATGATGCCCGGATTTACTGCGCCTAAATTGCTATGGGTTCAGCGGCATGAGCCGGAGATATTCCGTCAAATCGATAAAGTATTATTACCGAAAGATTACTTGCGTCTGCGTATGACGGGGGAGTTTGCCAGCGATATGTCTGACGCAGCTGGCACCATGTGGCTGGATGTCGCAAAGCGTGACTGGAGTGACGACATGCTGCAGGCTTGCCACTTATCTCGTGACCAGATGCCCGCATTATACGAAGGCAGCGAAATTACTGGTGCTTTGCTACCTGAAGTTGCGAAAGCGTGGGGTATGGCGGCGGTGCCAGTTGTCGCAGGCGGTGGCGACAATGCAGCTGGTGCGGTTGGTGTGGGAATGGTTGATGCTAATCAGGCAATGTTATCGCTGGGGACGTCGGGGGTCTATTTTGCTGTCAGCGAAGGGTTCTTAAGCAAGCCAGAAAGCGCCGTACATAGCTTTTGCCATGCGTTACCGCAACGTTGGCATTTAATGTCTGTAATGCTGAGTGCGGCTTCGTGTCTGGATTGGGCCGCGAAATTAACCGGCCTGAGCAATGTCCCTGCTTTAATCACTGCAGCTCGACAGGCTGATGAAAGTGCCGAGCCAGTTTGGTTTCTGCCTTATCTTTCTGGCGAGCGTACACCACACAATAATCCCCAGGCGAAAGGGGTTTTCTTTGGTTTGACTCATCAACATGGCCCCAATGAACTGGCGCGAGCAGTGCTGGAAGGCGTGGGTTATGCGCTGGCAGATGGCATGGATGTCGTGCATGCCTGCGGCATTAAACCGCAAAGTGTTACGTTGATTGGTGGCGGGGCGCGTAGTGAGTACTGGCGTCAAATGCTGGCGGACATTAGCGGTCAGCAACTGGATTACCGCACGGGTGGCGATGTGGGGCCAGCACTGGGCGCAGCAAGGCTGGCGCAGATTGCGGCGAATCCAGAGAAATCGCTCATTGAGTTGTTGCCGCAACTACCGTTAGAACAGTCGCATCTACCAGATGCGCAGCGTTATGCCGCTTATCAGCCACGACGAGAAACGTTCCGTCGCCTCTATCAGCAACTTCTGCCATTAATGGCGTAAACGTTATCCCCTGCCTGACCGGGTGGGGGATAATTCACATCTATATATATAAATAATTAATTAATATTTAGTATGAATTTATTCTGAAAATCATTTGTTAATGGCATTTTTCAGTTTTGTCTTTCGTTGGTTACTCGTAATGTATCGCTGGTAGATATGGAGATCGTTATGAAAACCTCAAAGACTGTGGCAAAACTATTATTTGTTGTCGGGGCGCTGGTTTATCTGGTTGGGCTATGGATCTCATGCCCATTGTTAAGTGGAAAAGGCTATTTTCTTGGCGTGTTAATGACGGCAACTTTTGGCAACTATGCATATCTTCGCGCAGAAAAACTTGGGCAACTGGATGATTTTTTTATCCACGTCTGTCAGTTGGTAGCGTTAATCACTATCGGTCTCTTGTTTATCGGTGTTTTAAACGCACCTATCAATGCTTATGAAATGGTGATCTATCCCATCGCCTTTTTTGTCTGCTTGTTTGGTCAAATGCGTTTGTTTCGCTCGGCATGAGCAACATAAAGTTCTTACACATTCAGGAATGAAAGGAATACTGTGATGGACAACAAAATATCAACCTATTCTCCGGCATTTAGTATTGTTTCATGGGTAGCCCTTATTGGCGGTATTGTTACCTATCTGTTAGGACTATGGAATGCAGAGATGCAGTTAAATGAAAAAGGGTATTATTTTGCCGTACTGGTATTAGGTTTGTTTTCCGCGGCGTCTTATCAAAAGACCGTTCGGGACAAGTATGAAGGCATACCTACCACCCCCATTTATTATATGACTTGCCTGACGGTCTTTATTATCTCTGTTGCGTTGTTGCTGGTAGGTCTATGGAATGCAACGTTATTACTCAGCGAAAAAGGCTTTTATGGGCTGGCTTTCTTCTTAAGCTTGTTTGGTGCAGTAGCGGTGCAGAAGAATATTCGTGATGCCGGAATAAACCCACCAAAAGAAACACAGGTTACCCAGGAAGAATACAGCGAATAATTCACATAAGCCCGGTTAGTCCAATGTAACCGGGCTTTTACTAACTCACTAATCTGTTTCTGTCGATTCGTTGTACCAGCATAGAAAGTAACAAACTCGCTGCCAACGTCGCGCAAAAGATCCAAATAATATCCAGTATTGGCCAGTTTTTAAGCTCAATCCCTCGGGTGCGCAGTGCATGGATAATCAATGCATGGAACCCGTATATACCTAACGAATAGCGGGAGATTAAGCCAAGTCCGCAAATGGTACGCGTATACAGCGTGTTTTTAACCAGAGTCAATAACGCGATTGCGCAGATAAAAACCATCGGCCCACAGTAAAGATACCAGGTATCGGCAAAATTTCCGCGCCACTGTAATTCATATAATGTCCCGCGAGAGATAATAAAAACCCCCGTCGCAAACAGTGCGGCGCTCACCCACGACAGTGCTTTATGCTGTGTGTCCATCATCCCTATAGCGCGGCCCAACATGCCATAAAGGATGTAGTAAAAAGTATCGCCATTGATATATAAGTTAATTGGCAGCCATTCAAAACCGTCGATTTTCTGCGGCACGGTGTTTGGGTTAGCGATGATACCAATCACCACCATTAGCACCAGCAACATTTTTCCGCCGACGTTCTTCACCTGAATCAGCGGTGAAACCAGATAAATCACTGCAATCGCGAAGAAAAACCATAAATGGTAAAACACTGGCTTTTGCAGCAGGTTTTTCAGCGCTAACTCCACATTGATGGAGGTAAACAGCGCAATGTAGAGCAGCGCGATTGCGCTATAAAAAAACAGGCATAAGCCGATACGCAAGAAATGACGCGACTGGGCGCTGCGTTCGCCAAAAAAGAGATAGCCGGAAATCATGAAAAATAGCGGCACGCTGACACGAGAGGCAGAATTCAGAACATTGGCGATATCCCAGGTGATGGGGCTAACACTATGAGCATTGATCACATACCAGGTAGTGGTGTGAATCATCACCACCATTAAACACGCTATCCCTCGCAGGTTATCAATCCAGTAAATTTTGGGCTGCATCTGTGTCTCTGTATCTGGTTAAAAAAAGTCTGACCGATAAATCATTCAGTTGGCGCACTGGAATAATCTGAGTTTTATCACTACAGCTTATAGAGGCTTAAGGAAATTCGTAAGATATCAGCCACTATACCGATATAAATAATAAGACTCACCTGCAAACCAGACGGTAATTTAATGATGATGAACGCTTTCTTTCCGGCAATGGCGCTTATTGTGCTAGTGGGTTGTTCTACACCGCCACCCGTGCAGAAAGCACAACGGGTAAAGGTTGATCCTCTGCGTTCGTTGAATATGGAAACGTTATGCAAGGATCAGGCGGCAAAACGTTATAACACCGGCGAGCAAAAAATCGACGTCACCGCCTTCGAACAGTTCCAGGGAAGCTATGAAATGCGCGGTTATACCTTCCGGAAAGAGCAGTTTGTCTGTTCTTTTGACGCGGATGGCCATTTTTTGCATCTTTCCATGCGTTAAGCCCTGCTTTTTCCCGTTTCGTACTGTATATCTTCCATCCAGCGGGTATACTGATCCCTTCCTTTAAATCCACACGTATCCAGCACGAAATAATATGCAAAAGTTTGATACCAGGACCTTCCAGGGCTTGATCCTGACCTTACAGGATTACTGGGCTCGCCAGGGCTGCACCATTGTTCAACCATTGGACATGGAAGTCGGCGCGGGAACCTCTCACCCAATGACCTGTCTGCGCGCGCTGGGGCCAGAACCGATGGCGGCTGCTTATGTTCAGCCTTCTCGTCGCCCGACCGATGGTCGCTACGGCGAAAACCCCAACCGTTTACAGCACTACTATCAGTTCCAGGTGGTCATTAAGCCATCGCCGGACAATATTCAGGAGCTGTACCTCGGTTCTCTGAAAGAGCTGGGCATGGACCCGACCATCCACGACATCCGTTTCGTGGAAGATAACTGGGAAAACCCGACGCTGGGTGCCTGGGGGCTGGGCTGGGAAGTGTGGCTAAACGGCATGGAAGTGACGCAGTTCACTTACTTCCAGCAGGTTGGTGGTCTGGAATGTAAACCGGTTACCGGTGAGATCACCTACGGTCTGGAACGTCTGGCCATGTACATTCAGGGCGTAGACAGCGTTTACGACCTGGTCTGGAGCGACGGCCCGCTGGGTAAAACCACCTACGGCGACGTGTTCCATCAGAACGAAGTGGAGCAGTCCACTTACAACTTCGAATACGCGGATGTGGACTTCCTGTTCACCTGCTTCGAGCAGTACGAGAAAGAAGCGCAGCAACTGCTGGCGCTGGAAAATCCGCTGCCGCTGCCAGCCTACGAGCGTATTCTGAAAGCCGCCCACAGCTTCAACCTGCTGGATGCGCGTAAAGCCATCTCCGTCACCGAGCGTCAGCGCTATATTCTGCGCATTCGCACCCTGACCAAAGCAGTGGCAGAAGCATACTACGCTTCCCGTGAAGCCCTCGGCTTCCCGATGTGCAACAAAGATAAGTAAGAGGCGGCTATGTCTGAGAAAACTTTTCTGGTGGAAATCGGCACTGAAGAGCTGCCACCAAAAGCACTACGCAGCCTGGCTGAGTCCTTTGCTGCGAACTTTACTGCGGAGCTGGATAACGCTGGCCTCGCACACGGCACCGTTCAATGGTTTGCTGCTCCGCGTCGTCTGGCGCTGAAAGTCGCTAACCTGGCGGAGGCGCAACCGGATCGTGAAATCGAAAAACGTGGTCCGGCAATTGCTCAGGCGTTCGACGCTGAAGGCAAACCGAGTAAAGCGGCAGAAGGTTGGGCGCGTGGTTGCGGTATTACCGTGGACCAGGCTGAGCGTCTGACTACCGATAAAGGCGAATGGCTGCTGTATCGCGCCCATGTGAAGGGTGAAAGCACCGAAGCACTGCTGCCGAATATGGTTGCGACTTCGCTGGCGAAACTTCCGATCCCGAAACTGATGCGTTGGGGCGCAAGCGACGTGCACTTCGTGCGTCCGGTTCACACCGTGACCCTGCTGCTGGGCGACAAAGTTATTCCGGCTACCATTCTGGGTATTCAGTCCGATCGCGTGATTCGCGGCCACCGCTTTATGGGCGAGCCGGAATTCACTATCGACAATGCCGATCAGTATCCGGAAATTCTGCGTGAGCGCGGGAAAGTTATCGCCGATTACGAAGAACGTAAGGCGAAGATTAAAGCCGATGCCGAAGAAGCCGCACGTAAGATTGGCGGTAACGCTGATTTAAGCGAAAGCCTGCTGGAAGAAGTGGCTTCGCTGGTGGAGTGGCCGGTCGTTCTGACCGCGAAATTCGAAGAGAAATTCCTCGCGGTGCCGTCTGAAGCACTGGTTTACACCATGAAAGGTGACCAGAAGTACTTCCCGGTGTATGCGAACGACGGCAAACTGCTGCCGAACTTTATCTTCGTTGCCAACATCGAATCGAAAGATCCGCAGCAGATTATCTCCGGTAACGAGAAAGTCGTTCGTCCACGTCTGGCGGATGCCGAGTTCTTCTTCAATACCGACCGTAAAAAACGTCTTGAAGATAACCTGCCGCGCCTGCAAACCGTGTTGTTCCAGCAACAGTTGGGGACGCTGCGCGATAAAACTGACCGCATTCAGGCGCTGGCTGGCTGGATTGCTGAACAGATTGGCGCTGACGTTAACCACGCTACCCGTGCGGGCCTGCTGTCTAAGTGTGACCTGATGACCAACATGGTCTTCGAGTTCACCGACACCCAGGGCGTTATGGGGATGCACTACGCGCGTCACGATGGCGAAGCGGAAGACGTAGCTGTCGCGCTGAATGAGCAGTATCAGCCGCGCTTTGCCGGTGATGACCTGCCGTCCAACCCGGTAGCCTGTGCGCTGGCGATTGCTGACAAGATGGATACCCTGGCGGGTATCTTCGGTATCGGCCAGCATCCGAAAGGCGACAAAGACCCGTTTGCGCTGCGTCGTGCCGCACTTGGCGTGCTGCGTATTATCGTTGAGAAGAACCTCAACCTTGATCTGCAAACGCTGACCGAAGAAGCAGTGCGTCTGTATGGCGATAAGCTGACTAATGCCAACGTGGTTGATGATGTTATCGACTTTATGCTCGGTCGCTTCCGCGCCTGGTATCAGGACGAAGGTTACACCGTTGACACCATCCAGGCGGTACTGGCGCGTCGTCCGACTCGTCCGGCTGATTTCGATGCCCGTATGAAAGCGGTATCGCACTTCCGTACCCTGGAAGCAGCTGCAGCACTGGCGGCGGCGAACAAGCGTGTATCTAACATCCTGGCGAAATCTGATGAAGTGCTGAGCGATCGCGTGAATGCCTCTACTCTGAAAGAGCCGGAAGAAATTAAACTGGCGATGCAGGTTGTGGTGCTACGTGACAAGCTGGAGCCGTACTTTGCGGAAGGTCGTTACCAGGATGCGCTGGTCGAACTGGCTGAGCTGCGTGAACCGGTCGATGCTTTCTTCGATAAAGTGATGGTCATGGTTGATGATAAAGAATTGCGTATCAACCGTCTGACCATGCTGGAGAAACTGCGCGAACTGTTCCTGCGCGTTGCGGATATTTCGCTGTTGCAGTAATAACGCCGTTATTAAAAAGCCTGCCATCTGGCAGGCTTTTTTTATCGCTAAATAATACAGCAACCTTTAATAATCTTCTGCTGAATAAAGATTATCTCATATATTAACTTTATGAGATTTTTTTTAGGATTATATCAAGGAGAAGAAACGAACTTATTAAGCTGGAATACTGTTTGTCTCAGGTATTCACCGAAAGGCAGACAGAGAAAAGCCCCACCTGACTATAAATCAAAGTGAGGCTACCCTATGCCTGAACACCATAAGGTTAGCCTCTTACTCGTTGGAAATCAACACAGGAGGCTGGGATGCCGCAGAAATATAGATTACTTTCTTTAATAGTGATTTGTTTCACGCTTTTATTTTTCACCTGGATGATAAGAGATTCACTGTGTGAATTGCATATTAAACAGGAGAATTATGAGCTGGCCGCGTTTTTAGCCTGCAAATTGAAAGAGTAAGAGTCTTCGGCGGGAAGTTATTCCCACCTTTCTTACGGCGTTGCGCATTCTCATTACACCCAAATTTATTCTTCACAAAAATAATAATAGATTTTATTACGCGACCGATTATTTATTTCCTGAAAAACAAATAAAAAAATCCCCGCCAAATGGCAGGGATCTTAGATTCTGTGCTTTTAAGCAGAGATTACAGGCTGGTTACGTTACCAGCTGCCGGGCCTTTAGCGCCGCTTTCGATGGTGAAGGACACTTTCTGACCTTCGTCCAGAGATTTGTAACCATCGTTCTGGATAGCAGAGAAGTGTACGAACACGTCTTTAGAGCCATCGTCAGGAGTGATGAAGCCGAAGCCTTTGTCAGCGTTGAACCATTTTACGATACCAGTCATTTTACCGGACATAGTGTATTACCTTTAATAATTAAGTGTGCCTTTCGGCGATATGGCGTGCTTTACAGATTTTGAAGCGTTAAAGGAATGTGCACTACGAGGGGTATCAACGATAACTCTTGAAGGGACTTGCCTTACTACACTGCTTTAATGGTCTGTACGTCAAACCGTTGATGTGCATTAAGCCACGCATTGGTGGGTGATGCAACAATTATTTTTCATATTTATGATTAATCGGTTGGAAAACGGTCCTGTTATCAGGACCGTAAACAGAAATAAAGTGGATAAAAGTCTATTCCATCAACTGCTTACTTAATGCCGGGTTGGCTTGAATCAAACGCATCAATTTTAGTTCGGCACTTGAAGGCTTCACGCGTCTGGATTCCCATTCCTTTACCATGGCGACTGATACGCCCAAAACCCGGGCGAAATCATCGATTTTTAATCCTGTCCCTTTTCGTAACTGCTCAATTTCGGTACAGGACGTTGTTCTGTGCGTCAGGGTAATTTTCTGCGTTTCATCTTTAAAAACAATCTGTTCCAGGCTGCTCAACAGCTCATGCATTGGATCTTTATATTCCATTGAAAACTCCTCAAATCACACTGCGGGATCGTGAATTGCATCGAAGCTCATTAAGAATAGTCGGGAAAAACAGACACAGCGGGGTGTAGTTAGGGCATACTCTGACTATGATTCGATTCAGCCAGTCATTTAGCGTGACTTATAGCCACCTAACGATCTGATAAATGCCGATATATCTCTTACCACTCCCGGTTTGTAAAGATTTCGAAAATCTAACGTTCTGCGAAGGCGTAAATCTCTGGCTACAAAAAAGGCAACGGCAATATCATTTTTTAACAATGAAACAACAAATTAACCTTGTTTCATTTTCTCCATGATTTTACCAGGAAGATTATGTAGAAAGGGTATCCTGCAAGCCTGTCCTGGACTATCCTTGTCACGTCAGACACGCGTGTGTCGTTGTGCGCTTTTTTTGGGTGAAAGGAGTAAGAAAATGGCGACAGGAAAGTCCTGCTCTCGCTGGTTTGCGCCTCTTGCGGCGTTATTAATGGTAGTTAGCCTGAGTGGGTGTTTTGATAAAGAAGGCGATCAGCGTAAAGCGTTTATCGACTTCCTGCAGAATACAGTGATGCGTAGCGGTGAACGTCTACCAACCCTGACTGCCGATCAGAAAAAACAGTTTGGTCCTTTTGTCTCTGATTACGCGATTCTGTATGGTTATTCTCAGCAGGTGAATCAGGCGATGGATTCCGGTCTGCGCCCGGTTTTAGACAGCGTTAACGCAATTCGCGTACCGCAGGATTACGTTACGCAAAGCGGTCCGCTGCGTGAAATGAACGGTTCGCTGGGTGTGCTGGCGCAACAGCTGCAAAATGCGAAGTTGCAGGCCGATGCTGCGCACTCTGCGTTAAAACAGAGTGATGACCTGAAACCGGTCTTTGATCAGGCATTCACCAAAGTGGTAACGACGCCAGCTGATGCATTGCAACCGTTGATTCCGGCGGCACAAACTTTCACGCAACAACTGGTGATGGTTGGAGACTACATTGCTCAGCAAGGTACTCAGGTGAGCTTTGTCGCAAATGGCATCCAGTTCCCGACTTCACAGCAGGCAAGTGAATATAACAAACTGATTGCGCCATTACCGGCACAACATCAGGCGTTTAATCAGGCCTGGACTACAGCAGTTACTGCAACCCAATAAAGAGTAAAAGCCCGAGCGATTATCGGGCTTTACTCCTCGCAGTCGCGGCTTAGTCCGCGACGTGCGGATTCACACAGTTCTTCTCAACCTTTCCTTGTAACGCATTAATCAAATTATCCACGGCACAGGCGGCCATGCCATAACGCGTCTCATGGGTGGCAGATCCAATATGCGGTAATGCGACGACGTTGGCCATTGAGAGCAACGGCGAATCTACGGACAGTGGCTCTTGTTCGAAGACATCCAGCCCGGCGGCGTGAATTTCCCCTTTCTGCAATGCAGCAATCAGTGCATTTTCATCAACCACCGGGCCACGTCCGGCATTAATGAAAATGGCGGAGGATTTCATTTTGGCGAATTGTTCTGCGCCAAACAGATGATGCGTCTCATCCGTTAACGGCAGGATCAGGCAAACGAAATCTGACTCTTGTAACAGAGTATCCAAATCGCAGTAGCGGGCGTTGAAGCGTTCTTCTGCTTCTTTATGGTGGCGACGCGCGTTATAGAGGATGGGCATGTTGAAGCCAAAGTGCGCACGTTGTGCCAGCGCCATGCCGATCCGTCCCATCCCGACAATGCCCAGTGTTTTATGGTGAACGTCAGTGCCGTACCAGTCCGGGCCTATACTCGCGGTCCATTCGCCTGCTTTTACCCGTTCTGCTACCTCCACAACCCGACGAGCGGTAGACAACACCAGCGCCATCAGCGTATCGGCGACGGTTTCTGTTAATACGGTTGGTGTGTGCATCAGCAGAATTTTTCGGGCGGTAAGCGCATCGACATCAAAATTGTCATAGCCGACGGAGATCGTTGATGTGGCACGCAGTTTCGGCATTTTTTCCAGCAATGCGGCATCAACATTCTCGTTTGAACCCAGCAAGCCTTCAGCTTCGGCAAAAATTGCTGCATTTTGTTCGACGGTTTGTGGGCTGAGGTTTGCCACCTGGTGAACGGTGAAATGTTCTTGCAGGCGTTGCAGTAAATCATCAGGTAAGGCTTTGTAGAGGATAACGGACGGCTTCATGCTTCTCTCCATTCACTGATAAGGCGATCACCTTAGCCTGAAATATGATGAAGGAAAACTGAAGAATGCCAGGTGATTTCTGCATCACCTGACATGAAAGGGATTACAGTGGGCTTAAGGTAATTTCTACACGGCGGTTTTGCGCCTTACCTTCTGCGGTGCTGTTGCTGGCGATTGGGTTAGCCGGGCCAAGGCCTTGAGTACGGATGCGGCTGGCGTCCACGCCCTGGGTGATCAACGCGCTGGCAACGGAATCCGCACGCTGCTGGGAGAGACGCATGTTCAGGTCGTGACCCCCCGTGCTGTCGGTATAACCAATCACGTTAACCGCCGTTTTCGGATACTCTTTCAGTACCATTGCCACGCCGGTCAGGGTGTTAGCGCCCGCCGGTTTCAGGGTTGCGCTGCTGCTGTCGAAGGTCACATTGTTCGGCATATTGAGGATAATGTTATCCCCGCTGCGGGTTACGCTAACACCAGTGCCGCGCATTTTGTCACGCAGCTTCGCTTCCTGCACATCCATGTAATAACCAACGCCGCCGCCCAGAGCTGCGCCTGCTGCTGCGCCAATGAGCGCGCCTTTACCGCGATCTTTCTTCGAAGAAGAGAGCGCACCAATACCCGCACCAACGAGAGAGCCCAGACCTGCGCCGATAGCAGATTTACCTGCTTCGCGTTCGCCGGTGTAAGGGTTAGTTGTACAGCCAGATACCGCCAGAGCGCCACTCACTACGGCGGCAATAAGATAAACACGTTTCTTCATTGTTAATCCTTAATAACCTTTTTATTCTTTGCCACGGGTTCCGCGGCGGGAGATTATGCCGCGTGAGCATGAAGATTATTCCTGGGAATACTCGGAAATTTGTAAGTAATATTTAACTGCTCAATACATCTAACCTTTCAGGAGTCTTCGGTTTGGCCAACTCATCCTCACGATATTCCGTTCTGACTGCCGCCCACTGGGGGCCTATGCTGGTTGAAACCGACGGCGAAACCGTGTTTAGCTCGCGTGGCGCGTTAGCCACAGGAATGGAAAACTCCTTGCAGAGCGCGGTTCGCGACCAGGTTCACAGCAATACGCGGGTGCGATTTCCAATGGTGCGCAAAGGCTTTCTTGCGTCACCGGAAAATCCGCAAGGCATTCGTGGGCAGGATGAATTTGTTCGCGTGAGTTGGGATGAGGCGCTGGAGCTTATTCACCAACAACATAAACGCATTCGTGAGGCTTATGGTCCGGCATCGATTTTTGCTGGTTCCTACGGCTGGCGTTCAAACGGCGTGCTGCATAAGGCCTCGACATTATTACAACGCTATATGGCGCTGGCAGGCGGTTATACTGGGCATCTGGGGGATTATTCGACCGGCGCGGCACAGGCGATCATGCCGTATGTCGTGGGTGGCAGCGAAGTTTATCAACAGCAAACCAGTTGGCCGCTGGTGCTGGAACATAGCGATGTCGTGGTGCTGTGGAGTGCTAACCCACTCAATACGCTGAAAATTGCGTGGAATGCATCCGATGAGCAGGGGCTTTCTTACTTTTCCGCACTGCGTGACAGCGGGAAAAAGCTGATCTGCATTGATCCAATGCGATCGGAAACCATCGATTTCTTTGGCGATAAAATGGAGTGGGTGGCACCACACATGGGCACCGATGTTGCGTTGATGCTGGGGATCGCCCATACGCTGGTGGAAAATGGTTGGCACGACGAAGCGTTTCTGGCGCGTTGCACCACAGGTTATGCCGTCTTCGCCTCTTATTTGCTGGGCGAGAGTGACGGTATAGCGAAAAACGCCGAATGGGCGGCAGAGATTTGTGGTGTTGGCGCAGCGAAAATCCGCGAGCTGGCGGCTATTTTCCACCAAAATACAACCATGCTGATGGCAGGCTGGGGAATGCAGCGCCAACAGTTTGGTGAGCAAAAACACTGGATGCTCGTCACGCTGGCGGCAATGTTGGGGCAAATCGGCACACCCGGCGGCGGTTTTGGTCTTTCTTACCATTTTGCCAATGGTGGTAACCCCACGCGCCGCGCTGCGGTGCTCTCTTCCATGCAGGGCAGCTTGCCGGGTGGCACCGATGCGGTAGATAAAATCCCTGTCGCCCGCATTGTTGAAGCACTGGAAAACCCTGGTGGCGCATATCAACATAACGGTATGGACCGACATTTCCCGGATATTCGTTTTATCTGGTGGGCGGGTGGTGCCAACTTTACTCATCATCAGGATACCAATCGCCTGATCCGTGCCTGGCAAAAACCGGAGCTGGTGGTGATCTCCGAATGCTTCTGGACGGCTGCGGCGAAACACGCGGATATCGTTCTGCCTGCGACCACCTCTTTTGAGCGTAATGATCTCACCATGACCGGTGATTACAGTAATCAGCATCTGGTGCCGATGAAGCAAGTGGTGCCGCCACGCTATGAAGCGCGTAATGATTTTGATGTTTTTGCCGACTTGAGTGAACGTTGGCAGAAGGGCGGTTATGCACGTTTTACGGAAGGAAAAAGTGAGCTGCAATGGCTGGAAACGTTTTATAACGTTGCCCGGCAGCGCGGGGCAAGCCAGCAGGTTGAATTGCCGCCATTTGCTGAGTTTTGGCAAGCCAACCAGTTAATTGAGATGCCGGAAAACCCGGACAGTGAGCGGTTTATTCGCTTCGCCGATTTTCGCCGCGATCCGCAGGCGCATCCATTAAAAACCGCCAGCGGTAAGATTGAAATCTTCTCGCAGCGTATTGCCGATTACGCTTATCCGGATTGCCCGGGGCATCCAATGTGGCTGGAGCCGGACGAATGGCAGGGCAATGCCGAACCGGAACAGTTGCAGGTACTTTCTGCTCATCCGGCGCATCGTCTGCACAGCCAGCTGAATTACAGTTCTCTGCGCGAATTGTACGCGGTGGCAAATCGTGAGCCTGTCACCATTCATCCTGACGATGCCCAGACGCGCGGCATACAAGATGGCGATACTGTTCGGCTGTGGAACTCACGCGGGCAAATTCTTGCCGGCGCGGTCATTAGCGAGGGAATTAAACCTGGCGTGATTTGTATTCACGAAGGCGCATGGCCGGATTTGGATTTAACCGCTGGCGGCATTTGTAAAAACGGCGCAGTGAACGTGCTGACCAAAGATCTCCCCAGCTCGCGGCTGGGGAATGGCTGTGCGGGTAATACGGCGCTGGCATGGCTGGAAAAATACAACGGTCCGGAACTGACACTTACAGCGTTTGAACCACCGGCCAGCTCATAATCCAGGTGGGTAGTTGGGTTTCATCCTGCCATGCGCAATCGACAATGTGAAAACCCTGCGCATGGTAGAAATCTATCGCCGGTTGATTTTTTTGATAAACCTCCAGCATCAGATGGGGATGGCGCTGCTGCACATACTGCATCAGCGCCTTACCAATACCGCGCCTGACGGCCTTCGGTGCGACAAACATTGCTGCCAGAAATCGGCCTTCCATAATGCTGACAAAACCGAGAAGCTTACCGTCTTCTTCCCAGACCCAGTTTTGCGCGTTGGCAAGATACGCATCCCGCACCAGCGGAATGCAGTCACGCCAGTAACTCGATTTTATAAAGGGATGCCCCCAGGTTGTACTTTCCAGCCACAGTTCGAGGAGCGCGGGGAGTTCTGAACGTTGCGCTTCCCGAATCATGGTTTATTTCCCGGATGGCAACAGCAGCCAACCACATGATCATTCACCAGCCCACATGCCTGCATAAAGGAGTAACAGATTGTGGTACCGACAAACTTAAAACCACGTTTTTTTAGTGCCTTAGATAGGGCGTCGGAGGCGGGTGTAGATGTGGGGATTTCGCTCAACGTTGTGGCTTGTGTCACCTGTGGTTGATGATTGACAAACGACCAGACAAAGTCGGCAAACGGTTCGCCGTTCTGTTCCATTTGCAGGTACGCCCGCGCATTACCAATAATTGCCTGAATTTTCCCACGATGGCGGATAATCCCGGCGTCCTGTACCAGTCTTTCGACATCCTCTTCCTGCATTGCGGCAACTTTCACCGGATCGAACTGATGAAAGCATGCGCGATAGTTTTCGCGTTTTTTGAGGACGGTGATCCACGATAACCCAGCCTGCTGCCCTTCAAGGCAGATCATTTCGAACAGTTTTTTACTGTCAGTTTCAGGCACGCCCCATTCATTATCATGGTAGGCAATATAAAGCGGGTCCTGACTCACCCAGCCGCAACGTTCCATACTTTCCCTCGCTATGTACCCGATCGTAAAAATTTCAGCCGCTTTTCTTGACGCATCGGTGAAAAAGTCAATATTTAATACAGGGCTACTATGCCCGATATCCTTCATACAATGACAATAATATTGCCGAATTCGGCTCTTCCCTGGAGTCGTGTTAATGATCATAAAAAAAAGCGGTGGTCGCTGGCAGCTAAGCCTGCTTGCGAGCGCGGTAATCAGTGCCTTTTTTCTCAACACAGCTTACGCCTGGCAACAAGAATATATCGTTGATACGCAACCCGGACATTCCACAGAGCGTTACACCTGGGATAGCGATCATCAACCTGATTACAACGATATTTTGTCGCAACGTATTCAAAGTAGCCAAAGGGCGCTGGGACTGGAAGTCAATCTGGCGGAAGAAACCCCTGTGGATGTGACCAGCAGTATGAGTATGGGCTGGAATTTTCCTTTATATGAGCAGGTTACAACCGGCCCGGTCGCGGCATTACATTACGATGGCACAACTACCTCGATGTATAACGAGTTTGGCGACAGTACTACCACGCTGGCCGATCCGTTATGGCATGCCAGCGTGAGTACCTTAGGCTGGCGTGTTGACTCCCGGCTTGGCGATCTTCGACCCTGGGCGCAAATCAGCTATAACCAGCAATTTGGCGAGAATATCTGGAAGGCGCAATCAGGCCTGAGCCGGATGACGGCGACAAACCAGAACGGCAACTGGCTGGATGTCACCGTAGGCGCTGATATGTTGCTCAATCAAAATATTGCTGCCTATGCTGCGCTATCTCAGGCAGAAAATACCACTAACAATAGCGACTATCTGTATACGATGGGGGTTAGCGCCAGATTTTAACGTTATAGATACAATTGAAACCCATAAATAACAACTAATGTGGCGATAGTGGGGACTAACTTACTAAATAATAAATTTGGCGAATAATTGTCGAGTCATTCATTCCTGAACTAGTGCATTTCATTCCGTTCTGATGGCATTTCATGCCGTTTTTCCCCAGTCATAAAGCGCACTTCGTTATGGTTGTCAGCAGAGATTTTTCCTTTTTATTACTGCAGGAATACTGCCATGACACCTTCAAATTATCAGCGTACTCGCTGGCTGACACTCATCGGTACTATCATTACCCAGTTTGCTCTGGGGTCGGTTTATACCTGGAGTCTGTTTAACGGTGCGCTTTCTGCCAAGCTGGGGGCTCCTGTAAGCCAGGTTGCTTTCTCTTTCGGCTTGTTAAGTCTGGGGCTGGCAATTTCGTCTTCTGTTGCGGGCAAATTGCAGGAACGTTTTGGTGTTAAACGCGTCACTATGGCTTCCGGCATTTTGCTGGGATTAGGTTTCTTCCTGACAGCACATTCCAACAACCTGATGATGCTGTGGTTAAGCGCCGGTGTGTTGGTTGGTCTGGCGGATGGTGCGGGTTACCTGTTGACGCTCTCTAACTGCGTGAAGTGGTTTCCGGAGCGTAAGGGACTTATCTCTGCTTTTGCTATCGGTTCTTATGGTCTGGGCAGCCTGGGTTTTAAATTTATCGACACGCACCTGCTCGAAACGGTGGGTCTGGAAAAAACCTTTGTTATTTGGGGCGCGATTGTACTGGTGATGATTGTCTTTGGCGCAACGTTAATGAAAGATGCGCCGAAGCAGGAAGTGAAAACCAGCAATGGTGTGGTGGAGAAGGACTACACCCTGGCAGAGTCGATGCGTAAACCGCAGTACTGGATGTTAGCGGTTATGTTCCTGACTGCGTGCATGAGTGGTCTGTATGTGATTGGTGTAGCGAAAGATATCGCTCAAAGTCTGGCGCATCTTGATGCAATTTCCGCAGCCAATGCTGTGACGGTTATTTCCATCGCCAACCTTTCTGGTCGTCTGGTGCTGGGCATTCTGTCTGACAAAATCGCCCGTATCCGTGTTATCACCATTGGTCAGGTGATTGCGCTGGTGGGTATGGCGGCCCTGCTGTTTGCACCATTGAATGCAGTGACGTTCTTTGCAGCGATTGCCTGTGTGGCATTTAACTTTGGTGGCACGATTACGGTGTTCCCGTCACTGGTCAGTGAGTTCTTCGGCCTCAATAACCTGGCGAAAAACTACGGCGTCATTTACCTCGGTTTCGGTATCGGCAGCATTTGTGGTTCGATTATCGCTTCACTGTTTGGCGGATTCTATGTGACTTTCTACGTGATTTTCGCCCTGCTGATTCTGTCACTGGCGCTTTCTACGACCATTCGCCAGCCAGAGCAGAAAATGTTGCGTGAGGCGCATGGCTCCCTTTAATGCTCAGCCGTGAGCTACTGGGCTTCAGCTTCAGTGTGCATCAAACGCATCAACGAAATGTATAAACAATAACGCGTAAAATTTGGGCCAGTTAACTGGCCCTTTTTACTGCTTTTTGTAACGCTAAAGTCTCTTTTCAAACTTGCATTTTTGTAAATTTGTGCTTCGTGCACACTCTTTCCCCACACTTTTTCCCTTTGCTGTGGTCTACTTATTCGCGCGTGTAGATTTTACTTATCTGACTACCTCCGCACTTTTCCCCTGCCTGGCCTGAAAAGCCACTAAGCAGGGTGTTATCACCTGTTTGTCCAGGGTTTGTTTGCATGAGATACATCAAATCGATTACACAGCAGAAGCTGAGCTTCTTGCTTGCAATCTATATTGGCCTTTTTATGAATGGCGCGGTTTTTTACCGCCGCTTCGGCAGCTATGCGCACGATTTTACCGTCTGGAAAGGTATTTCTGCTGTTGTTGAACTGGCCGCCACCGTACTGGTGACCTTCTTTTTACTGCGTCTTCTTTCGCTGTTTGGCCGCCGCAGCTGGCGTATTCTGGCATCGCTGGTGGTGCTCTTTTCCGCAGGTGCCAGCTATTACATGACCTTCCTTAATGTAGTCATTGGTTATGGCATCATCGCATCCGTCATGACCACCGATATCGACCTGTCAAAAGAAGTTGTTGGTCTGAACTTTATTCTCTGGTTAATCGCCGTAAGCGCGTTGCCTCTTATCCTTATCTGGAATAACCGCTGTCGTTACACCTTGCTCCGACAACTGCGAACCCCAGGGCAACGTATTCGCAGCCTGGCGGTCGTCGTACTGGCAGGTATTATGGTTTGGGCACCGATTCGTTTGCTGGATATCCAGCAGAAGAAAGTGGAGAGGGCGACAGGTGTTGATTTGCCGAGTTATGGCGGCGTCGTCGCGAACTCTTATCTGCCATCAAACTGGCTTTCGGCATTAGGTCTTTATGCCTGGGCGCGGGTCGATGAATCTTCCGATAACAATTCTCTCCTTAATCCTGCGAAGAAGTTTACGTACCAGGCTCCACAAAACGTTGATGATACATATGTCGTTTTCATTATTGGTGAAACCACGCGCTGGGATCATATGGGCATTTTCGGCTATGAACGCAATACCACACCGAAGCTGGCTCAGGAGAAAAATCTGGCGGCGTTCCGTGGTTACTCCTGTGATACTGCAACCAAACTCTCACTGCGTTGCATGTTTGTACGTCAGGGTGGAGCAGAAGATAATCCGCAGCGCACATTAAAAGAACAGAACATTTTCGCGGTATTGAAGCAGTTAGGATTCAGTTCTGATCTCTACGCTATGCAAAGCGAAATGTGGTTCTACAGCAATACGATGGCGGACAACATTGCTTATCGTGAGCAGATTGGTGCGGAGCCACGTAACCGTGGCAAGCCGGTAGATGATATGTTGCTGGTAGACGAAATGCAGCAATCGCTGGGGCGCAACCCGGATGGTAAGCATCTGATCATTCTGCATACCAAAGGCTCACACTTTAACTACACCCAGCGTTACCCGCGCAGCTTTGCGCAGTGGAAGCCGGAATGTATTGGTGTTGATAGCGGCTGTACCAAAGCGCAGATGATCAACTCATACGATAACTCGGTGACCTATGTGGATCACTTTATTTCCAGCGTGATTGATCAGGTTCGCGATAAGAAAGCGATTGTGTTCTATGCAGCTGACCACGGTGAGTCAATTAATGAACGCGAGCACCTGCACGGCACGCCGCGTGAACTGGCACCGCCGGAACAGTTCCGTGTGCCGATGATGGTCTGGATGTCGGATAAATATCTGGAAAATCCGGTCAATGCGCAGGCATTTGCGCAGCTGAAAAAAGAAGCCGACATGAAAGTGCCACGCCGTCATGTAGAGCTGTACGACACCATCATGGGTTGTCTTGGCTATACTTCACCGGATGGTGGAATTAACGAAAACAACAACTGGTGCCACATCCCGCAGGCAAGAGAGGCGGCGACTAACTAAGAGGCCTGCTGACTTTCTCGCCGATCAAAAGGCATTTTTCTATTAAGGGATTGACGAGGGCGTATCTGCGCAGTAAGATGCGCCCCGCATTCGGTGATTGGCGCAGCCTGGTAGCGCACTTCGTTCGGGACGAAGGGGTCGGAGGTTCGAATCCTCTATCACCGACCAAATTCGAAAAGCCTGCTCAACGAGCAGGCTTTTTTGCATCTGTAACTCATGAGGAAGAGAACCTCCGGGGGCGGGGAGGTTCGACTCGACGTAGGCCTGATAAGACGCGCCAGCGTCGCATCAGGCAAATGTACCGGCCCATTGTCGGATTCGGCGCGACCGCCTTATCCGATCTACACACCACACATTTCCCTGCCAAATTTGCGCCCCATATCTCACTATCCATTAACGGATTTGTGACAGAAACCATTGTCTTTTTTTATATTTGCTTAAATCTTTTTTTGCGTTACTTATGGCTGGCGCTGGCATTTTCCGCTGTGCGTTTTAGCGTTCATGGTATTAATCGCTCAGATATCCACCTTTACCTCAGATTTTTTTCATTAAATGCATAAAACTTAATCACCAAATGTTGCTAAATATTAAGCTGATTGTTCTGGTTGTGTTGGCGTAGCACAAATTTCTCTGCTGCAAATAGCTGTTTGAAGTTTTTTTAATCTTTGTTTGTGGATTCTCACCGTTGGTGTAAATCCCGGTTGGCTGTATTGACGTTTTCACATTCTGTTGACAGATTGTAGGTCACGAGGGGCATTTTATGGAGGATCCGCACTGTTACACTGATGTTAATTAGTACGGCATCCCCACCTCATAACGTTGACCCGACCGGGCAAAAAACAAAAAAGGTCAGGCAGCGACAACCCACTGCAAAGGGTTAAAACAACAAACATCACAATTGGAGCAGAATAATGCGTATTTCCTTGAAAAAGTCAGGGATGCTGAAGCTTGGTCTCAGCCTGGTGGCTATGACCGTCGCAGCAAGTGTTCAGGCTAAAACTCTGGTTTATTGCTCAGAAGGATCTCCGGAAGGGTTTAACCCGCAGCTGTTTACCTCCGGCACCACCTATGACGCCTCTTCCGTACCGCTTTATAACCGTCTGGTTGAATTTAAAATCGGCACCACTGAAGTGATCCCGGGCCTCGCTGAAAAGTGGGAAGTCAGCGAAGACGGTAAAACCTATACCTTCCATCTGCGTAAAGGTGTGAAGTGGCACGACAATAAAGAATTCAAACCGACGCGCGAACTGAATGCCGATGACGTAGTGTTCTCGTTCGATCGTCAGAAAAACGCGCAAAACCCGTACCATAAAGTCTCTGGCGGCAGCTACGAATACTTCGAAGGCATGGGCTTACCAGAGCTGATCAGCGAAGTGAAAAAGGTGGACGATAACACCGTTCAGTTTGTGCTGACTCGCCCGGAAGCGCCGTTCCTCGCTGACCTGGCAATGGACTTCGCCTCTATTCTGTCAAAAGAATATGCTGACGCGATGATGAAAGCCGGTACACCGGAAAAACTGGACCTCAACCCAATCGGTACCGGCCCGTTCCAGTTACAGCAGTACCAGAAAGATTCCCGTATTCGCTATAAAGCGTTTGATGGCTACTGGGGCACCAAACCGAAGATCGATACGCTGGTCTTCTCTATTACTCCTGACGCTTCCGTGCGTTACGCGAAATTGCAGAAGAACGAATGCCAGGTGATGCCGTACCCGAACCCGGCAGATATCGCCCGCATGAAGCAGGATAAATCCATCAACCTGATGGAAATGCCGGGGCTGAACGTCGGTTATCTCTCGTATAACGTGCAGAAAAAACCGCTGGATGACGTGAAAGTTCGCCAGGCTCTGACCTACGCGGTGAACAAAGACGCCATCATCAAAGCGGTTTATCAGGGCGCGGGCGTATCAGCGAAAAACCTGATCCCGCCAACCATGTGGGGCTATAACGACGACGTTCAGGACTACACTTACGATCCTGAAAAAGCGAAAGCCTTGCTGAAAGAAGCGGGTCTGGAAAAAGGTTTCTCCATCGACCTGTGGGCAATGCCGGTACAACGTCCGTATAACCCGAATGCTCGCCGCATGGCGGAGATGATTCAGGCAGACTGGGCGAAAGTGGGCGTGCAGGCCAAAATCGTCACCTACGAATGGGGTGAGTACCTCAAGCGTGCGAAAGATGGCGAGCATCAGACGGTAATGATGGGCTGGACTGGCGATAACGGGGATCCGGATAACTTCTTCGCCACCCTGTTCAGCTGCGCCGCCTCTGAACAAGGCTCCAACTACTCAAAATGGTGCTACAAACCGTTTGAAGATCTGATTCAACCGGCGCGTGCTACCGACGACCACAATAAACGTGTTGAACTGTACAAACAAGCACAGGTCGTGATGCACGATCAGGCTCCGGCACTGATCATCGCTCACTCCACCGTGTTTGAACCGGTACGCAAAGAAGTTAAAGGCTATGTGGTTGATCCATTAGGCAAACATCACTTCGAAAACGTCTCTATCGAATAATTAAAGCCATACAAGACTGATGGCAAAGGCAAAACTGCCTGATGCGCTCCGCTTATCAGGCCTACGAAAACTCTGCAATGTATTGAGTTTGCACGATTTTGTAGGTCGGATAAGGCGTTTACGCCGCATCCGGCATAAACAAAGCGCTCTTTGTCAACAATCTGCATACCCGGTGGCGCTGTGCCTCTGCGTACAGTGCCATCCGGCAGCAATACTTCATTCCCTGTCCGACAGGGGCGGGAATTGATTTGTGAGCAATACAGACACGCAGTTCCAGGCTGCGGGTCATTATAGAGAATCCGGGTTATGTTGCAGTTTATTCTCCGACGTTTGGGACTCGTCATCCCCACGTTTATCGGTATTACCCTTCTCACATTTGCCTTTGTCCACATGATCCCGGGCGATCCGGTGATGATCATGGCGGGCGAACGTGGGATCTCCCCAGAGCGTCACGCGCAATTGCTGGCTGAACTCGGCTTAGATAAACCGATGTGGCAGCAGTATCTCCATTACATTTGGGGCGTAATGCACGGTGATTTAGGCATTTCCATGAAAAGCCGAATTCCGGTATGGGAAGAGTTCGTGCCGCGCTTTCAGGCCACGCTGGAACTTGGCGTCTGCGCGATGATTTTTGCGACCGCAGTCGGGATTCCGGTTGGTGTGCTGGCTGCGGTTAAACGTGGTTCCATTTTCGATCACACAGCGGTTGGCCTGGCGCTGACCGGCTACTCGATGCCAATTTTCTGGTGGGGCATGATGTTGATCATGCTGGTTTCGGTGCACTGGAACCTGACGCCTGTCTCCGGTCGCGTGAGCGACATGGTGTTCCTCGATGATTCCAATCCGTTAACCGGTTTTATGCTGATCGACACCGCCATCTGGGGTGAAGACGGTAACTTTATCGATGCCGTCGCCCATATGATCCTGCCCGCCATTGTGCTGGGTACTATTCCGCTGGCGGTCATTGTGCGTATGACGCGCTCCTCGATGCTGGAAGTGCTGGGCGAAGATTATATCCGCACCGCGCGTGCCAAAGGTCTTACCCGGATGCGGGTGATTATCGTCCATGCGCTGCGTAACGCGATGCTGCCGGTGGTGACCGTTATCGGCCTGCAGGTGGGAACATTGCTGGCGGGGGCGATTCTGACTGAAACCATCTTCTCGTGGCCCGGTCTGGGGCGCTGGTTGATTGACGCACTGCAACGCCGCGATTATCCGGTAGTGCAGGGCGGCGTATTGCTGGTGGCGACGATGATTATCCTCGTCAACCTGCTGGTCGATCTGCTGTACGGCGTGGTGAACCCGCGTATTCGTCATAAGAAGTAAGGGGACATCATGTCACAGGTTACTGAAAATAAAGTGATTAGCGCACCGGTGCCGATGACCCCGTTACAGGAGTTCTGGCACTATTTTAAACGCAACAAAGGCGCGGTTGTCGGGCTGGTTTACGTCGTCATCGTGCTGTTTATCGCGATCTTTGCCAACTGGATTGCACCCTATAACCCAGCGGAACAGTTCCGCGATGCACTGCTCGCCCCGCCAGCCTGGCAGGAAGGCGGCAGCATGGCGCACTTGCTGGGCACTGATGACGTGGGGCGTGATGTGCTGTCGCGGCTGATGTACGGCGCGCGCTTGTCGCTGCTGGTTGGCTGTCTGGTAGTGGTGTTATCGCTGATTATGGGCGTTATTCTCGGCCTGATCGCTGGTTACTTTGGCGGTCTGGTCGATAACATCATCATGCGCGTGGTCGATATCATGCTGGCGCTGCCAAGTCTACTGCTGGCACTGGTGCTGGTGGCGATTTTTGGCCCGTCGATTGGTAACGCCGCGCTGGCGCTAACCTTCGTTGCGCTGCCGCATTATGTGCGCTTAACCCGCGCCGCCGTGCTGGTGGAAGTTAACCGCGATTACGTCACCGCGTCTCGCGTGGCGGGTGCCGGGGCAATGCGCCAGATGTTTATTAACATCTTCCCGAACTGCCTTGCGCCGCTGATTGTTCAGGCGTCGCTCGGTTTCTCTAACGCCATTCTCGATATGGCTGCTCTTGGTTTCCTCGGCATGGGCGCGCAGCCGCCAACGCCGGAGTGGGGCACCATGCTCTCTGACGTGTTGCAGTTCGCGCAAAGCGCCTGGTGGGTCGTGACCTTCCCGGGTCTGGCGATCCTGCTGACGGTGCTGGCATTTAACCTGATGGGTGACGGTCTGCGTGACGCGCTCGATCCCAAACTGAAGCAGTAAGAGGTTCGAGATGGCGTTATTAAATGTAGATAAATTATCGGTGCATTTCGGCGACGAAAGCGCACCGTTCCGCGCCGTAGACCGCATCAGCTACAGCGTAAAACAGGGTGAAGTGGTCGGGATTGTGGGTGAGTCCGGCTCTGGTAAATCGGTCAGTTCGCTGGCGATTATGGGGCTGATTGATTATCCGGGCCGCGTAATGGCGGAAAAGCTGGAGTTTAACGGTCAGGATTTGCAGCGTATCTCAGAAAAAGAGCGCCGCAACCTGGTGGGTGCCGAAGTGGCAATGATCTTCCAGGACCCGATGACCAGCCTTAACCCGTGCTACACCGTGGGTTTCCAGATTATGGAAGCGATTAAGGTGCATCAAGGCGGCAACAAAAGTACCCGCCGTCAGCGAGCGATTGACCTGCTGAATCTGGTCGGTATTCCCGATCCGGCATCGCGTCTGGATGTTTACCCGCATCAGCTTTCCGGCGGCATGAGCCAGCGCGTGATGATCGCCATGGCGATTGCCTGTCGGCCAAAACTGCTGATTGCCGATGAACCAACCACTGCGCTGGACGTGACCATTCAGGCGCAAATTATCGAACTGCTGCTGGAGCTACAGCAGAAAGAGAACATGGCGCTGGTGTTAATTACCCATGACCTGGCGCTGGTGGCGGAAGCGGCACATAAAATTATCGTGATGTATGCAGGCCAGGTAGTAGAAACGGGCGATGCGCACGCTATCTTCCATGCGCCGCGTCACCCGTATACTCAGGCATTGCTGCGTGCGCTGCCGGAATTTGCTCAGGACAAAGAACGTCTGGCGTCGTTGCCAGGTGTCGTTCCCGGCAAGTACGACCGCCCGAACGGCTGCCTGCTTAACCCGCGCTGCCCCTACGCCACTGACAAATGCCGTGCTGAAGAACCGGCGCTGAATATGCTCGCTGACGGGCGTCAGTCCAAATGCCATTACCCACTTGATGATGCCGGGAGGCCGACACTATGAGTACGCATGAGGCCACCCCGCAACAACCGCTGTTGCAGGCTATCGACCTGAAAAAACATTATCCAGTGAAGAAAGGCATGTTCGCGCCGGAACGTCTGGTGAAGGCGCTGGATGGCGTTTCGTTTAACCTTGAACGTGGCAAAACGCTGGCAGTAGTAGGTGAATCTGGCTGCGGTAAATCGACCCTAGGTCGGTTGCTGACGATGATTGAAACGCCCACCGGCGGCGAACTGTATTACCAGGGGCAGGATCTGCTCAAGCACGATCCGCAGGCGCAGAAGCTACGTCGGCAGAAAATCCAGATTGTCTTCCAGAACCCTTACGGTTCGCTGAATCCGCGTAAAAAAGTTGGGCAGATTCTCGAAGAGCCGCTGCTGATCAACACCAGCTTAAGCAAAGAACAGCGTCGGGAAAAAGCCCTGTCGATGATGGCGAAAGTCGGCCTGAAAACCGAGCATTATGACCGCTATCCGCATATGTTCTCCGGCGGTCAGCGTCAGCGTATCGCCATTGCCCGAGGTCTGATGCTCGACCCGGATGTGGTGATTGCCGATGAGCCGGTTTCCGCGCTGGACGTCTCAGTGCGTGCGCAGGTGCTGAATCTGATGATGGATTTGCAGCAGGAACTGGGGCTATCTTATGTCTTTATCTCGCACGATCTGTCGGTGGTGGAGCACATTGCTGATGAAGTGATGGTGATGTACCTGGGCCGCTGCGTGGAGAAGGGGACGAAGGACCAAATCTTCAATAACCCGCGCCACCCGTACACTCAGGCGCTGCTCTCCGCGACACCACGCCTGAACCCGGACGATCGTCGCGAACGCATCAAACTTACCGGTGAACTGCCAAGCCCGCTGAATCCACCGCCGGGCTGCGCCTTCAACGCCCGCTGTCGTCGACGCTTCGGCCCCTGCACCCAGTTGCAGCCGCAGCTAAAAGACTACGGCGGTCAACTGGTAGCTTGTTTTGCCGTTGATCAGGATGAAAATCCGCAGCGTTAACTCACAAAACCGGGGCCATGCGCTCCGGTTTACTCAATCAACTTCAACAGTGGCGACAAGCATAACAAAATGCCGTACAGCAGAATCATCCAGGCTTTAAACCCGCGTAGTTTTTTCAGTTGTGAAACTTTAGAGATCAGGAAAAACGGAATGAGGCACGACACAATGCCATATAACGGGCTTCCCAACTGAAAGAACACCAGTACCGATACACGAAACGAAACCCAAATCGTCAACGTAATGACGATAAAAGTGCAGATCGCCAGAGTCAGCACGCGTGAGTTAATTTTCCTGGTATCAATAATTCGGCTTAACAGATTGAGAATAATGCCTTTAATGGCCTCGTGGAAACCGAGATAAATGCCAAAGAATGCAGTCAGTACGGCAAAGATATTCAGCACCGTAGAGGTGATATGAATGATATGCCCAGGGATCACCTGCGCGGCCAGTGCCAGTGCCGAGATATTTTGTTCAAAGGCAGAAACGGCTTCTTCGTGGCTAATTGAGAAGGTAAACGAAAAGGCAAAAAACAGGATCACCGCGATGAGCGTGACATAACTAATTCGGTGGGTACGCAGCGCGAGCCGGGTTGCCAGTACTTTATCCGCTTCCCGTTTACGATAGGCAATATTCATTGGGTTAAGTACCTGAATAAATACCGCGGAAAAGAAGCAAAATGGAATAGTAAGCAGGACATCGCGGAAAAAGTCGGAGGCTTGCGGGAAGGCGGTTATATTGGCGAAATTCCAGTGCGGGATCATCGCAAAACCGAACACGACAATAATCCCTACTTTGACCACCACCATTGGTCCGGAAATCTTAAACAGTAATCGTTCACCACCAGACGCAATCGCCACCAGTACGGCGAAAATGGCGACTTTATAAAATAGAGATTGAGAAAGATCGGCATCGGTTAAACCGAAGGTTTTCAGGTACGAGGCGCTGTCGAAAACCACGGAGAGAGAGTAGATAAAAATCCCGTGGATAATCATCAAAAAGTAGATAACCCCGAGGAAAATTCCCCAGTTCTTCCCCAGGTAATGACTGATAATATCGGTGTAGTCATTACAGGAATCGCTTTCAGAAAGGGTTTTTAAATAAATGTCCTGTACTACCCAGGTGGCAGGATAAGCAATGATCGCTGCGGTAATAAATACCCAAATTCCCTTCAAGCCAATTTGTACTGGCATCAGCACGGTTCCGGCACCAATCGCCATGCCTATGCATAATAAAACCCAGCCGAAGTCGTAGCGTGTAAACGGCAATTTCTGATCGTGTTTCGGTAGTGTGTTGTGCTGCATAAAGTCCTGTCCAGAAAGAAGTCGGCCTCGCAAAAATGAATAAACCCAGTTTCTCTTGCGCAACAGGTGGAGAAGTCGAATACGCAGTATGTAAAAAATGAGGCAACAGATTCACTGGGGAGGTCGCGAGGAGGCGCAATTCTACAAAATTGCGCATTTCACTACTAGTCTGGAGTCAGCCCGGATATGAGCTGCAACTATTGCAAATAAAGAAATTAAGCTGGAAGGCATCACGCAATGAGGAAGATTGCCGGGTGCTGACGGCAAAAAGCAATCGTAAAATCAGCGGCAAGCCGGAAGGGTTCCGGTGAGGCGCAATGTTGCGGGGGCTTTATCCCTGGTGGCATTGGTTGCTGGAGAGAGAAAACCCCCGCACGTTGCAGGTATGCACCTGACAACATCACGGGGGCCATTCTTGCATCTAGACCATTCAAGAATAGCCGCGAAACGTTGTCATTACAACACAGGCGGCTATATGACGCTCGCAGAGCTGGGCATGGCCTTCTGGCATGATTTAGCGGTTCCGGTCATTACTGGCATTCTTGCCAGTATGATCGTGAGCTGGCTGAACAAGCGGAAGTAACGTGTCATGCGGGCGTCAGGCTGCCGTAATGGCAATTTGCGCCCGGACCAGGCCGCAGAGGTGAAACTCTGCGGCCTTTTTCGTAAGAAAAATGCAACGGTTGCAAGCGGATAATATTCTGCGGAATGCGCAGCACAGAGTGAAGAAGTGACGGATTCCGGAGCAGAAAAACAGTCGTAGAATCAGCGGCAAGCCGGAAAGGTTCCGGTGAGGCGCAATGTTGCGGGGGCTTTATCCCTGGTGGCATTGGTTGCTGGAGAGAGAAAACCCCCGCACGTTGCAGGTATGCACCTGACAACATCACGGGGGCCATTCTTGCATCTAGACCATTCAAGAATAGCCGCGAAACGTTGTCATTACAACACAGGCGGCTATATGACGCTCGCAGAGCTGGGCATGGCCTTCTGGCATGATTTAGCGGTTCCGGTCATTACTGGCATTCTTGCCAGTATGATCGTGAGCTGGCTGAACAAGCGGAAGTAACGTGTCATGCGGGCGTCAGGCTGCCGTAATGGCAATTTGCGCCCGGATCAGGCCGCAGGGGGAAACTCTGCGGCCTTTTTCGTTCTTACTGCGGGTAAGGCACCCAGTCGCCGCCGTTCAGGCGAACGTACGGTTTATCCTGGTATTGAATAACTACTGCATTTGAGTTCTCGGAGACCGGTGCTGTTTGTGGTAACCCACTGGTGAGTTTTTTCCAGTCAACATTGTCTTCGGTGAAAATCTTGCCATCAAGAACGCGAACCACCAGATCGGAGATAGCCAGGAAGCTGCTCGGTTGGTCGATGACAATCGGAGCCCCCTGATGTGGTGCCTTCATGCCGAAGAATTTCACCCCAACGGGGACGTCTGTGATAGACGGGCTAGGGATATCACGTAGACCAGATACCTGCATTCTGTCGCCCTTCAGCGCGCCGCCGTGTTCCGGCACCACTACCACCATCACTTTACGACCCGATTTCTCCAGTTCAGTAAAGAAGGCGTCCAGTTCATCAAAGAATTTTTGCGCCCGCGCTTTGTAATCCGCTGTTTTGCTGACGCCCGGATAATGGTTGCCGTCATGCAGTGGAAGCGTGTTGTAGAACGTGGCACTACGGCTGTTTTTATCTTTTTCGGTAACGTCCAGCCAACGGTTAAGCACGGCGGTATCGTCATAAACCGGCGAACCATCAAAGCCCAGCAAAATAACCGGCAGATTTGTTTGATCCATCAATTCGCTCTGCATGCCGCCATTTTCGCGAACTTCTTTCAAAAAACCGCCGAACTGGCCGTTATGTCCCATCATCAGGTGCTGGGTAAAGCCCAGTTTCGACAGGTTATCAAACAGATAGCACTCGTTATTTGCCGGTTGATACAGATTAGTGTGCGAAGTCTGCCCGCAGCTGGCGCGCAGTAAACGGATCGCCGCCGGGCCACTGTAGGAGGTGGCGGAGTTAAAGTTCTTGAACTCAATATCGAAATGCGACCACAGTGGATGCGACATCAATCCGGCGGCTTCAATATCCGACCAGGAAAGCGAACAGATATTAATCACCAGTAGTTCAAATGGCTGAGCATCAGCGGGCAGCGAAGACGGGAAGATCGATTTACGTTTCGCCTCCGCGTTATAGAAATTATTCAGCCAGGCGTTAAGGTTTGCTGTTGTTGGCGGTGCAGTTTGTGCGGGCATATCACCCACTACCGGTGCGCCACCCGTCGCCGCAACGGTTGCCGCTGCGTTACCACCCGTCGTTGTTACAGTGGTCGTTGGTTGACCGGCTGGCCACAAGGAGAAACTTGGTCCCGCCAGGGTAAGTACGTTCAGCCATAGCAGAATGGCAACCACAAAAACGGTAATGCGAATCCATTGTGACAGGAATAACCAGGCCACGAATAAAACAAAAATGGCCCCAATCATCTGCCAGTTAATAAAGCGTGTGACAAGATCGATTAAATAATCGGTACTGAACCCCGCCACCTGCGAACCCTGGCTCATTATGCTTTCCGGACCAGGCAACCAGGTGTCATGCCAGAACAAAGCAAAGCCGATCGGCAGGGCAATCCAGTGGCGCAAGCGATGCAGGCTATAGTGCGGAATGGGCATCAGTAGAAACGCGGCAAACACCAAATTGAGGAGCGGATGGAAGTTAAGATATCCCGCCCACAACAGGCCGAACTTAACCAGAAAATAGAAGTTCCAGCCGGAAAGGCCGCGCCAGTATTGCCAGAGGGAAGAAGGCATGGCGGTATTTTGCGTAAATTGAGTCATTTTTTGGTTGCCCTGGCTTTTTCCGTGCGGCGTAACGTCCCGGCCGGTTTAACATAACGAGGTTTAGCAAAGAACAAACGTAAGGTGTCGCGAATGCGTCGCAAAGAGTGCCGCGCCAGATAGCCCAGCGGGAAAAATATCAGTGCGCAAACGACAATAATTTCAATGATATCGCTGATGGTCATCATGATGAGCGCTCCACAGCATCATCTAACAGTCGCATTGGTTCTGGTATTCGTCGCCAGTGGCGACCATCATGCTCGGCATTGATGACCGGTTTAGAACTTTGCGCTAAAGGCAGCGGCATGCCCCATTGTTCTGGGGCAAGCAGGCGCATCTGCACCAGCTCGGCACTGATTTGATCATCTTCAAACCAGACCATTCGGTTTGAGAAAATGTCGCCAGTAGGCAATGGGAAAATATGATTCAACGCGGTATCCAGATCGTTAATCCGACAGAATGAGAGAAACAGCACCAGCCGATTACCGCCAATGGTCATGATATCGCCGGTACGGTTAGGGCGACATAGCGTCAGGGCTTGCTCAACGCGGATACCCGGTACCGGACGTAGGGCAACCAGAACGCCTTTACCGTGGGCAGGTAATAGAGGGTTATTCATCATGTTGTTGACGGCATTACAGAACACATCCCACTTCTGGAAACCACGCAGTTTGAGCGGCTGGGTCATTGACAGCAAGGTAGTGATATCTTCCGGCACATAGCGACTAAACTTCTGCCCTTGCACGCTTTCGATCATCGTCAGACAGCGGGAGAGTGGCGCATTCCACGGGATAACCATATTTGCACCGCAGGCCAATAATAAACGTTCATCGGTGGCGCGCAGGCTGGCGGTATTTTCCCGTACGAGGATTTTCATCGCACTACCGCGCTGGCGACGCAGAGTATGAATGCTGCGGGCCAGTGGCTCGATTTGCGCATTTTGCTGTAAAGAAAAGACCACCGTCGCCGCCTGAGCGGTACGGGCTTCATTGAACAGGACTTCGTTATTGTTGAACAGTTGCCAGTGTTCCGATAGCGGCGGCGCACCTTCCAGTACAGCAACATTACTCAGAATGCGTTTTTCGTCGCTGCGTGGTTGGATTTCCGCCTCCTGGTGTTGAACTAATGTCCAGCAACCATTTTGTTGCTGAACGCTAAGCTGCTGACGGGCGCTGACCCCTTTTTCGTTGCACCAGAAAGCAATATCCAGCAAATGTTGGTCGCCCTGAAAACGCAAACTGGCAAGACCAAAAAGTGACCGGTATTCCTCAAGTAACAATGAAAATTGTTTATCGTTATTATTTCCTGAATTAATTACCAAAAGCGAACAATGGTTTAGCCGGCTCCATTTATTCATTTTATCCAACCATGAGCGAAGTCGCTCGGCAGGAATGTTTTGCCATGCATTATTTGCGCAAACAAGAATAAAAAGGTAATTATGGGGATCAATAGAACACTGCAAATCACGGGCCAAATAGTATAGACCTTTTTCATGATTTAGCATCGAAAATAATGTTATTTTTTCCGGCCCTTGAGAATCATCTAATTGAAAGATTTTCGCTGGATCGCTGTCCATGCTAATGACCGCGACGTGTGCGGTTTCAGCCTGGGATGCAATTGTTTGATTCGCCAGACTGATAGCATCTTCATGGCGATCGACGTTAAACCACCAGACGCCGCCTGCTGGCATATGTCGCAGCTCATCCCATAATGATGAGATACCGATAGAGAATACAGGGTCCACAATGTCCCTCATGTCAACATTTTGTCTGATTATCAGTTTACTAGCGAAAGCTAAGAAATAAACCTACCATTGAAATTAAAACTTATCAGATTTAGCATGTGAATCAATTTAGCAGGTCACAAGACATGTGATTTTAGTCTTTTCGTTTTTAACTTTTTCTGTTGCGTAACGGAAAGTCAAAAAGTGAGCACATTCCCGTCTTGCCGTAAACAATAAACCAGCGAAATGCTCACAGTTAGAATTGTCTCATGAACGGTACGGTTATTTCATAGGGATCAAGAAAAATGAATAACAATGAACCAGATACTCTGCCTGATCCCGCGATAGGCTATATCTTCCAGAATGATATTTTGGCGTTAAAGCAGGCATTTTCACTGCCTGATATTGATTATGCCGATATTTCCCAACGCGAACAGTTGGCCGCGGCATTAAAACGCTGGCCGTTGCTGGCAGAGTTTGCGCAACAAAAGTAGGGGATTGGTGAATGGCCGTACTGGGATTGCAGGGGGTTCGGGGAGGCGTGGGGACAACAACCATCACCGCCGCATTAGCCTGGTCATTACAAATGTTGGGAGAAAATGTCCTGGTGGTCGATGCCTGCCCGGACAACTTGTTGCGCCTGTCATTTAACGTTGATTTTACCCACCGTCAGGGTTGGGCCAGAGCTATGCTGGATGGCCAGGACTGGCGTGACGCCGGGTTGCGCTATACCTCGCAGCTCGATTTGCTGCCTTTTGGTCAGTTATCCATTGAAGAACAAGAAAATCCACAGCACTGGCAAACCCGGCTGAGCGATATTTGCACCGGCTTACAGCAACTAAAAGCCAGCGGGCGTTACCAGTGGATTTTAATTGACTTACCGCGTGATGCCTCGCAGATAACCCACCAGCTGCTGAGTTTGTGCGATCACTCGCTGGCAATCGTCAATGTGGATGCCAACTGCCATATCCGACTGCATCAGCAAGCGCTGCCGGATGGTGCACATATTTTGATTAATGACTTCCGTATTGGCAGCCAGGTTCAGGACGATATTTACCAGCTTTGGTTGCAAAGCCAGCGCCGATTGCTGCCGATGCTCATTCATCGTGATGAAGCGATGGCTGAATGTCTGGCAGCTAAGCAACCAGTCGGTGAATATCGCAGTGATGCGCTGGCGGCTGAAGAGATACTGACGCTGGCGAACTGGTGCCTGTTGAATTATTCCGGGCTGAAAACGCCAGTCGGGAGTGCATCATGAGTATCCTGACCCGGTGGTTGCTTATCCCGCCGGTCAACGCACGGCTTATTGGGCGTTATCGCGATTATCGTCGTCACGGCGCGTCGGCTTTCAGCGCGACGCTCGGCTGTTTCTGGATGATCCTGGCCTGGATTTTTATTCCGCTGGAGCACCCGCGCTGGCAGCGTATTCGCGCAGAACATAAAAACCTGTATCCGCATATCAACGCCTCGCGTCCGCGTCCGCTGGACCCGGTCCGTTATCTTATTCAAACATGCTGGTTACTGATCGGTGCATCGCGCAAAGAAACGCCGAAACCGCGCAGGCGGGCATTTTCAGGTCTACAAAATATTCGTGGACGTTACCATCAATGGATGAATGAGCTGCCTGAGCGCGTTAGCCATAAAACACAGCATCTTGATGAGAAAAAAGAGCTCGGTCATTTGAGTGCCGGGGCGCGGCGGTTGATCCTCGGTATCATCGTCACCTTCTCGCTGATTCTGGCGTTAATCTGCGTTACTCAGCCGTTTAACCCGCTAGCGCAGTTTATCTTCCTGATGCTGCTGTGGGGGGTAGCGCTGATCGTACGGCGGATGCCGGGGCGCTTCTCGGCGCTGATGCTGATTGTGCTGTCGCTGACCGTTTCTTGCCGTTATATCTGGTGGCGTTACACCTCGACGTTAAACTGGGACGATCCGGTCAGCCTGGTGTGCGGGCTTATTCTGCTCTTCGCTGAAACGTACGCGTGGATTGTGCTGGTGCTCGGCTATTTCCAGGTCGTATGGCCGCTGAATCGTCAGCCGGTGCCATTGCCGAAAGATATGTCGCTGTGGCCGTCGGTGGATATCTTTGTCCCGACTTACAACGAAGATCTCAACGTGGTGAAAAATACCATTTACGCTTCGCTGGGTATCGACTGGCCGAAAGACAAGCTGAACATCTGGATCCTCGATGACGGCGGCAGGGAAGAGTTTCGCCAGTTTGCGCAAAACGTGGGGGTGAAATATATCGCCCGTACCACTCATGAACATGCGAAAGCGGGCAACATCAACAATGCGCTGAAATATGCCAAAGGCGAGTTCGTGTCGATATTCGACTGCGACCACGTACCAACGCGATCGTTCCTGCAAATGACCATGGGCTGGTTCCTGAAAGAGAAACAGCTGGCGATGATGCAGACGCCGCACCACTTCTTCTCGCCGGATCCGTTTGAACGCAACCTGGGGCGTTTTCGTAAAACGCCGAACGAAGGCACGCTGTTTTATGGTCTGGTGCAGGACGGCAATGATATGTGGGATGCCACTTTCTTCTGCGGTTCATGTGCGGTGATTCGCCGTAAGCCGCTGGATGAGATTGGCGGTATTGCTGTCGAAACGGTAACCGAAGATGCGCACACTTCTCTGCGTCTGCACCGTCGTGGCTACACCTCCGCGTATATGCGTATTCCGCAGGCAGCGGGGCTGGCGACCGAAAGTCTCTCGGCGCATATCGGTCAGCGTATTCGCTGGGCGCGCGGGATGGTGCAAATCTTCCGTCTCGATAACCCGCTCACCGGTAAAGGGCTGAAGTTTGCTCAGCGGCTGTGCTATGTCAACGCCATGTTCCACTTCTTGTCGGGCATTCCACGACTGATCTTCCTGACTGCGCCGCTGGCGTTCCTGCTGTTTCATGCCTACATCATCTACGCGCCAGCGTTGATGATCGCCCTGTTCGTGCTACCGCATATGATCCATGCCAGCCTGACTAACTCGAAGATCCAGGGCAAATATCGCCACTCTTTCTGGAGTGAAATCTACGAAACGGTGCTGGCGTGGTATATCGCACCACCGACGCTGGTGGCGCTGATTAACCCGCACAAAGGCAAATTTAACGTCACCGCCAAAGGTGGACTGGTGGAAGAAGAGTACGTCGACTGGGTGATCTCGCGGCCCTACATCTTCCTTGTTCTGCTCAACCTGGTGGGCGTAGCGGTTGGGATCTGGCGCTACATCTATGGTCCGCCAACCGAGATGCTCACCGTGGTCGTCAGTATGGTGTGGGTATTCTACAACCTGATTATTCTCGGCGGCGCAGTCGCAGTATCGGTAGAAAGCAAACAGGTACGCCGATCGCACCGCGTGGAGATGACGATGCCCGCAGCAATTGCCCGCGAAGATGGTCACCTCTTCTCGTGTACCGTTCAGGATTTCTCCGACGGTGGTTTGGGGATCAAGATCAACGGTCAGGCGCAGATTCTGGAAGGGCAGAAAGTGAATCTGTTGCTTAAACGCGGTCAGCAGGAATACGTCTTCCCGGCTCAGGTGGCGCGCGTGATGGGTAATGAAGTTGGGCTGAAATTAATGCCGCTCACTACCCAGCAACATATCGATTTTGTGCAGTGTACGTTTGCCCGTGCGGATACATGGGCGCTCTGGCAGGACAGCTACCCGGAAGATAAGCCGCTGGAAAGTCTGCTGGATATTCTGAAGCTCGGCTTCCGTGGCTACCGCCATCTGGCGGAATTTGCGCCTTCTTCGGTGAAGGGCATATTCCGTGTGCTGACTTCTCTGGTTTCCTGGGTTGTATCGTTTATTCCGCGCCGCCCGGAGCGGAGCGAAACGGCACAACTATCGGATCAGGCTTTGGCTCAACAATGATGATAACGCGATGAAAAGAAAAATATTCTGGATTTGTGCAGTGGCTCTGGGGATGAGTGCGTTCCCCTCTTTCATGACGCAGGCGACGCCAGCAACGCAACCACTGATCAATGCTGAGCCAGCTGTAGCCGCCCAGGCGGAGCAAAATCCGCAGGTGGGGCAAGTGATGCCGGGCGTGCAGGGCGCAGATGCGCCAGTCGTGGCGCAGAACGGTCCTTCCCGTGATGTGAAGCTGACCTTTGCGCAAATTGCGCCGCCGCCGGGCAGCATGGTGCTACGTGGCATTAACCCGAACGGCAGCATTGAGTTTGGTATGCGCAGCGATGAAGTGGTGACGAAGGCGATGCTCAACCTCGAATACACGCCATCGCCATCATTACTGCCTGTCCAGTCGCAGTTAAAGGTTTATCTCAATGATGAACTGATGGGCGTGCTGCCAGTGACCAAAGAACAGTTGGGTAAAAAAACGCTGGCACAAATGCCCATTAACCCGCTGTTTATTACTGATTTCAACCGTGTGCGGCTGGAGTTTGTCGGCCATTATCAGGACGTGTGCGAAAACCCGGCCAGCACCACGCTTTGGCTGGATGTTGGGCGGAGCAGTGGACTGGATCTGACCTATCAGACCCTGAATGTGAAGAATGACCTGTCACACTTCCCGGTGCCATTCTTTGACCCGCGTGATAACCGCACCAACACCTTGCCGATGGTCTTTGCGGGTGCGCCGGATGTTGAGCTGCAACAAGCATCTGCCATTGTCGCCTCGTGGTTTGGTTCGCGTTCTGGCTGGCGTGGGCAGAACTTCCCGGTGCTCTATAACCAACTGCCGGATCGCAATGCCATTGTCTTTGCCACCAATGACAAACGCCCGGACTTCCTGCGCGATCATCCGGCGGTAAAAGCCCCGGTGATTGAGATGATTAACCATCCGCAGAATCCTTACGTCAAACTGCTGGTGGTGTTTGGTCGTGACGACAAAGACCTGTTGCAGGCAGCGAAAGGTATCGCTCAGGGTAACATTCTGTTCCGTGGTGAAAGTGTGGTAGTGAATGAAGTGAAACCGCTGCTACCGCGTAAACCGTACGATGCGCCGAACTGGGTGCGTACCGATCGTCCTGTCACCTTTGGTGAACTGAAAACCTATGAAGAACAATTACAATCCAGCGGTCTTGAGCCAGCAGCGATTAACGTTTCGCTAAACCTGCCGCCGGATCTCTACCTGATGCGCAGTACCGGCATTGATATGGATATTAATTACCGCTACACCATGCCGCCGGTGAAAGACAGTTCGCGGATGGATATCAGCCTGAATAACCAGTTCCTGCAATCCTTCAACCTGAGCAGCAAACAGGAGGCGAACCGCCTGCTGCTGCGTATTCCGGTATTACAAGGTTTGCTGGATGGCAAAACGGATGTCTCTATTCCGGCGCTGAAACTGGGCGCGACCAACCAGTTGCGGTTCGACTTTGAGTATATGAACCCGATGCCGGGCGGTTCGGTGGATAACTGTATTACCTTCCAGCCGGTGCAGAATCATGTGGTGATTGGTGACGACTCCACCATCGACTTCTCGAAGTATTACCACTTCATCCCGATGCCGGATCTACGCGCCTTTGCTAACGCGGGCTTCCCGTTCAGCCGGATGGCGGATTTGTCGCAAACCATCACCGTGATGCCGAAAACGCCAAACGAAGCACAGATGGAAACCTTGCTGAATACCGTTGGCTTTATCGGTGCGCAGACGGGCTTCCCGGCGATTAACCTGACGGTGACCGATGATGGCAGCACCATTCAGGGCAAAGATGCCGACATCATGATCGTCGGTGGTATCCCGGACAAACTGAAAGACGATAAGCAGATCGACCTGTTGGTGCAGGCGACCGAAAGCTGGGTGAAAACGCCGATGCGCCAGACCCCGTTCCCCGGTATTGTGCCGGACGAGAGCGATCGCGCGGCAGAAACCCAGTCAACGCTGACCTCTTCCGGTGCGATGGCGGCGGTGATTGGCTTCCAGTCGCCGTATAACGACCAGCGCAGCGTGATTGCGCTGCTGGCAGATAGCCCACGCGGTTATGAAATGCTTAACGATGCGGTGAACGATAGCGGCAAACGCGCCACCATGTTCGGTTCGGTCGCGGTGATCCGCGAGTCCGGTATCAACAGCCTACGTGTTGGCGATGTTTATTACGTAGGTCATCTGCCGTGGTTCGAGCGCTTGTGGTATGCGCTGGCAAACCATCCGATTCTGCTGGCGGTGCTGGCGGCTATCAGTGTGATATTGCTGGCATGGGTACTGTGGCGTCTGCTGCGTATTATTAGTCGTCGTCGTCTTAACCCGGATAACGAGTAATTGAAGATGAATGTGTTGCGTAGTGGACTCGTGACGATGCTGCTGCTGGCTGCCTTTAGTGTTCAGGCAGCCTGTACCTGGCCTGCCTGGGAGCAGTTTAAAAAGGATTACATCAGTCAGGAAGGGCGCGTCATCGACCCCAGCGACGCGCGCAAAATCACCACCTCCGAAGGGCAAAGTTACGGCATGTTCTTTGCCCTGGCGGCTAACGACCGTGCAGCTTTCGATAATCTTCTCGACTGGACGCAGAACAATCTCGCTCAGGGTTCTTTAAAAGAACATTTGCCCGCCTGGCTGTGGGGCAAGAAAGAGAACAGTAAGTGGGAAGTGCTGGACAGCAATTCGGCCTCCGATGGTGATGTCTGGATGGCCTGGTCGTTGCTGGAGGCGGGGCGTTTGTGGAAAGAGCAGCGTTATACCGACATCGGCAGCGCATTGCTAAAACGTATCGCGCGGGAGGAAGTGGTGACGGTGCCTGGGCTGGGCTCCATGTTGTTACCGGGCAAAGTGGGTTTTGCTGAGGATAACAGCTGGCGTTTTAACCCCAGCTACCTGCCGCCGACGCTGGCGCAGTATTTCACCCGCTTTGGCGCGCCGTGGACCACGCTGCGCGAAACCAATCAACGTTTATTGCTGGAAACCGCCCCGAAAGGCTTTTCGCCAGACTGGGTGCGCTATGAGAAAGACAAAGGCTGGCAGCTAAAAGCCGAAAAAACGTTGATCAGCAGCTACGACGCTATCCGCGTTTACATGTGGGTAGGCATGATGCCTGACAGCGATCCGCAAAAAGCGCGGATGCTCAACCGGTTTAAACCGATGGCGACATTCACTGAGAAAAACGGTTATCCGCCGGAAAAAGTGGATGTGGCTACGGGGAAAGCGCAGGGTAAAGGACCGGTCGGTTTTTCTGCCGCCATGCTGCCCTTTTTACAAAACCGCGATGCGCAGGCCGTTCAGCGCCAGCGCGTGGCCGATAACTTTCCCGGCAGCGATGCCTATTACAACTATGTGCTGACCCTGTTTGGACAAGGCTGGGATCAACACCGTTTCCGCTTCTCGACAAAAGGTGAGTTATTACCTGACTGGGGCCAGGAATGCGCAAATTCACACTAAACATATTCACGCTTTCCCTCGGTCTGGCCGTCATGGCGATGGTCGAGGCAGCACCAACCGCTCAGCAACAGTTGCTGGAGCAAGTTCGGTTAGGCGAAGCGACCCATCGTGAAGACCTGGTGCAACAGTCGTTGTATCGGCTGGAACTTATTGATCCGAATAACCCGGATGTGATTGCTGCCCGTTTTCGTTCTCTGTTACGTCAGGGCGATATTGATGGCGCACAAAAACAGCTCGATCGGCTGTCGCAGTTAGCGCCGAGTTCAAATGCGTATAAATCGTCGCGGACTACGATGCTGCTTTCCACGCCAGATGGTCGTCAGGCACTGCAACAGGCAAGATTGCAGGCGACGACTGGTCATGCGGAAGAAGCTGTGGCGAGTTACAACAAACTGTTCAACGGTGCGCCGCCGGAAGGTGACATTGCTGTCGAGTACTGGAGTACGGTGGCGAAAATTCCGGCCCGCCGTGGCGAAGCGATTAATCAGCTAAAACGCATTAATGCGGATACGCCGGGCAACATGGGCCTGCAAAATAATCTGGCGCTATTGCTGTTTAGTAGCGATCGCCGTGATGAAGGTTTTGCCGTCCTGGAACAGATGGCGAAATCGAACGCCGGGCGCGAAGGGGCCTCTAAAATCTGGTACGGGCAGATTAAAGACATGCCCGTCAGCGATGCCAGCGTGCAGGCGCTGAAAAAATATCTCTCGATCTTTAGCGATGGCGATAGCGTAGCTGCTGCACAATCGCAACTGGCAGAACAGCAAAAACAGCTGGCCGACCCTGCTTTCCGCGCTCGTGCGCAAGGTTTAGCGGCGGTGGACTCTGGCATGGCGGGTAAAGCCATTCCCGAACTACAACAGGCGGTGCGGGCGAACCCGAAAGACAGTGAGGCTCTGGGGGCGCTGGGCCAGGCGTATTCCCAGAAAGGTGATCGCACCAATGCAGTGGCGAATCTGGAAAAAGCCATCGCGCTGGATCCGCACAACAGCAATAACGACAAATGGAACAGTCTGCTGAAAGTAAACCGCTACTGGCTGGCGATCCAGCAGGGCGATGCCGCGCTGAAAGCCAATAATCCTGACCGGGCAGAACGGCTGTTCCAGCAGGCACGTAATGTCGATAACACCGACAGCTATGCAGTGCTTGGGCTGGGCGATGTGGCGATGGCGCGCAAAGATTATCCCGCCGCCGAACGCTATTACCAGCAGACCTTGCGTATGGACAGCGGCAACACTAACGCCGTGCGCGGGCTGGCGAATATTTACCGCCAGCAGTCGCCAGAAAAAGCCGAAGCGTATATCGCCTCGCTCTCTGCCAGCCAGCGGCGCAGCATTGATGATATCGAACGCAGCCTGCAAAACGACCGTCTGGCACAGCAGGCAGAGGCACTGGAAAACCAGGGGAAATGGGCGCAGGCGGCAGCACTTCAGCGGCAACGACTGGCGCTGGACCCCGGCAGTGTATGGATTACTTACCGACTTTCGCAGGATCTCTGGCAGGCTGGACAACGCAGCCAGGCCGATACGTTAATGCGCAATCTGGCACAGCAGAAGCCGAACGACCCGGAGCAGGTTTACGCTTACGGGCTGTACCTCTCCGGTCATGATCAGGACAGAGCGGCGCTGGCGCATATCAACAGCCTGCCGCGCGCGCAGTGGAACAGCAATATTCAGGAGCTGGTTAATCGACTGCAAAACGATCAGGTGCTGGAAACCGCTAATCGCCTGCGAGAAAACGGTAAAGAGGCAGAAGCGGAAGCGATGCTGCGCCAGCAACCGCCTTCCTCGCGTATTGACCTCACGCTGGCTGACTGGGCGCAGCAGCGACGTGATTACACCGCCGCCCGCGCTGCATATCAGAATGTTCTGACGCGGGAGCCAACTAACGCCGATGCCATTCTTGGTCTGACGGAAGTGGATATTGCTGCCGGTGACAAAGCGGCGGCACGTAGCCAGCTGGCGAAACTGCCTGCCACTGATAACGCCTCGCTGAACACACAGCGGCGCGTGGCGCTGGCACAGGCGCAGCTTGGCGATACCGCAGCGGCGCAGCAGACATTTAATAAGTTGATCCCGCAGGCAAAATCTCAGCCACCGTCGATGGAAAGCGCGATGGTACTGCGTGATGGTGCGAAGTTTGAAGCGCAGGCGGGCGATCCAATGCAGGCGCTGGAAACCTACAAAGACGCCATGGTTGCATCCGGTGTGACCACGACGCGTCCGCAGGATAACGACACCTTTACCCGGCTGACCCGTAACGACGAGAAAGATGACTGGCTGAAACGCGGCGTGCGCAGCGATGCGGCGGACCTCTATCGCCAGCAGGATCTTAACGTCACTCTCGAGCACGATTACTGGGGTTCGAGCGGCACCGGTGGTTACTCCGATCTGAAAGCGCACACCACTATGTTGCAGGTGGACGCGCCCTATTCTGACGGGCGGATGTTCTTTCGCAGTGATTTCGTCAATATGAACGTCGGCAGTTTCTCCACTAATGCCGATGGCAAATGGGATGACAACTGGGGCACCTGTACATTACAGGACTGTAGCGGCAACCGCAGCCAGTCGGATTCCGGTGCCAGCGTGGCGGTCGGCTGGCGAAATGACGTCTGGAGCTGGGATATCGGTACCACGCCGATGGGCTTCAACGTGGTGGATGTGGTCGGCGGCATCAGTTACAGCGATGATATCGGGCCGCTGGGTTACACCGTTAACGCCCACCGTCGGCCTATCTCCAGTTCTTTGCTGGCCTTTGGTGGGCAAAAAGACTCTCCGAGCAATACCGGGAAAAAATGGGGCGGCGTGCGTGCCGACGGCGTGGGGCTAAGTCTGAGCTACGATAAAGGTGAAGCAAACGGCGTCTGGGCATCGCTTAGCGGTGATCAGTTAACCGGTAAAAATGTCGAAGATAACTGGCGCGTGCGCTGGATGACGGGCTATTACTATAAGGTCATCAACCAGAACAATCGCCGCGTCACAATCGGCCTGAACAACATGATCTGGCATTACGACAAAGACCTGAGTGGCTACTCACTCGGTCAGGGCGGTTACTACAGTCCGCAGGAATACCTGTCGTTTGCCATACCGGTGATGTGGCGGGAGCGCACGGAAAACTGGTCGTGGGAGCTGGGGGCGTCTGGCTCGTGGTCGCATTCACGCACCAAAACCATGCCGCGTTATCCGCTGATGAATCTGATCCCGACCGACTGGCAGGAAGAAGCTGCGCGGCAATCCAACGATGGCGGCAGCAGTCAGGGCTTTGGCTACACGGCGCGGGCATTACTTGAACGACGTGTTACTTCCAACTGGTTTGTCGGCACGGCAATTGATATCCAGCAGGCAAAAGATTACGCCCCCAGCCATTTCCTGCTCTACGTACGTTATTCCGCCGCCGGATGGCAGGGTGACATGGATTTACCGCCGCAGCCGCTGATACCTTACGCCGACTGGTAAGTTTTCAGATAGCGCCTCTCTTAATGCCGCTGCGATCGGGTATACTCGGGCGGCAATCTGGGATTTCCGGGGGGAGACAATTTGCGCGTAAGTCGCTCGTTAACAATCAAGCAGATGGCAATGGTGGCAGCCGTTGTCCTGGTGTTCGTTTTTATTTTTTGCACCGTTTTGCTGTTCCATCTGGTCCAGCAGAATCGCTATAACACGGCTACGCAACTGGAAAGCATTGCTCGCTCTGTCCGCGAACCCTTATCTTCTGCCATTTTGAAAGGCGATATTCCCGAAGCGGAAGCTATTCTTGCCAGCATTAAACCGGCAGGCGTGGTCAGCCGTGCCGATGTAGTGCTGCCCAACCAGTTCCAGGCGCTGCGTAAAAGTTTTATTCCAGAGCGTCCGGTGCCGGTAATGGTTACTCGCCTGTTTGAGCTACCGGTGCAAATCTCGCTGGGCGTTTACTCGCTGGAACGTCCGGCAAACCCGCAGCCAATTGCCTATCTGGTGTTACAGGCGGATTCCTTCCGCATGTATAAGTTCGTGATGAGCACCCTCTCAACGTTAGTGACCATTTACTTACTCTTGTCGTTAATATTGACTGTGGCGATTAGCTGGTGCATTAACCGCCTGATTTTGCATCCATTACGCAATATTGCTCGCGAACTTAACGCCATCCCACCCCAGGAGCTTGTTGGTCACCAACTGGCATTACCGCGTCTGCATCAGGACGATGAAATCGGTATGTTGGTGCGCAGTTACAACCTCAACCAGCAATTGCTGCAGCGCCATTATGAAGAACAGAACGAAAATGCGATGCGCTTCCCGGTGTCGGATTTGCCGAACAAAGCCTTGCTGATGGAGATGCTGGAGCAGGTGGTGGCGCGTAAACAAACTACCGCGCTGATGATCATCACCTGTGAAACCCTGCGTGATACTGCGGGTGTGCTGAAAGAGGCGCAACGAGAAATTCTGCTGCTGACGCTGGTGGAAAAACTCAAATCGGTACTGTCGCCACGCATGATCCTCGCACAGATTAGCGGTTATGACTTTGCTGTCATTGCCAACGGTGTACAGGAACCGTGGCACGCTATCACATTAGGTCAGCAAGTGCTCACTATCATGAGCGAGCGCCTGCCGATTGAACGTATTCAACTCCGTCCGCACTGTAGCATTGGCGTGGCGATGTTCTACGGCGATCTCACCGCCGAACAGCTTTACAGTCGCGCTATTTCTGCGGCATTTACCGCTCGCCATAAAGGCAAAAATCAGATTCAGTTCTTTGATCCGCAGCAGATGGAAGCCGCCCAGAAGCGGTTGACGGAAGAGAGCGATATCCTTAATGCACTGGAAAATCATCAGTTTGCGATTTGGTTACAGCCACAGGTCGAGATGACCAGCGGTAAACTGGTCAGTGCGGAAGTGTTACTGCGTATCCAGCAACCGGATGGCAGTTGGGACCTGCCGGATGGCTTAATCGATCGCATTGAGTGCTGTGGGCTGATGGTTACCGTCGGTCACTGGGTGCTGGAAGAGTCCTGTCGATTGCTTGCTGCCTGGCAAGAGCGCGGCATTATGCTGCCCTTGTCGGTAAACCTCTCAGCGCTGCAACTGATGCATCCAAATATGGTGGCGGATATGCTGGAACTGTTAACCCGCTATCGCATTCAGCCGGGAACACTGATTCTGGAAGTGACAGAAAGCCGACGTATTGACGATCCTCATGCTGCGGTGGCAATCCTCCGTCCGCTGCGCAATGCCGGAGTTCGGGTGGCGCTGGATGATTTCGGCATGGGCTACGCAGGGCTGCGTCAGCTGCAGCATATGAAATCGTTGCCAATCGACGTACTGAAAATCGACAAAATGTTTGTTGAAGGTTTGCCGGAAGATAGCAGCATGATTGCTGCAATTATCATGCTGGCGCAGAGCCTGAACTTACAAATGATTGCCGAAGGCGTGGAGACTGAAGCACAACGCGACTGGCTGGCAAAAGCGGGCGTTGGTATTGCCCAGGGCTTCCTTTTTGCTCGCCCACTCTCTATTGAAATCTTCGAAGAGAGTTACCTGGAAGAAAAGTAGCTACCCCAAACTGATTACAAAACTTTAAAAAGTGCTGGTTTGTGCGAGCCAGCTCAAACTTTTTAACCTTTTTGTTTCAATTATGATCCAGGTACATTTCTGTGATGTTGTCTGGGTGTTATTTTAAGGCCGCAGGTACCCCATAACCTTACAAGACCTGTGGTTTTACTAAAGGACACCCTATGAAAACCTCTCTGTTTAAAAGCCTTTACTTTCAGGTCCTGACAGCGATAGCCATTGGTATTCTCCTTGGCCATTTCTATCCTGAAATAGGCGAGCAAATGAAACCGCTTGGCGACGGCTTCGTTAAGCTCATTAAGATGATCATCGCTCCTGTCATCTTTTGTACCGTCGTAACGGGCATTGCGGGCATGGAAAGCATGAAGGCGGTCGGTCGTACCGGCGCAGTCGCACTGCTTTACTTTGAAATTGTCAGTACCATCGCGCTGATTATTGGTCTTATCATCGTTAACGTCGTGCAGCCTGGTGCCGGAATGAACGTCGATCCGGCAACGCTTGATGCGAAAGCGGTAGCGGTTTACGCCGATCAGGCGAAAGACCAGGGCATTGTCGCCTTCATTATGGATGTCATCCCGGCGAGCGTCATTGGCGCATTTGCCAGCGGTAACATTCTGCAGGTACTGCTGTTTGCCGTACTGTTTGGTTTTGCGCTCCACCGTCTGGGCAGCAAAGGCCAACTGATTTTTAACGTGATCGAAAGTTTCTCGCAGGTCATTTTCGGCATCATCAATATGATCATGCGTCTGGCACCTATTGGTGCGTTCGGGGCAATGGCGTTTACCATCGGTAAATACGGCGTCGGCACACTGGTGCAACTGGGGCAGCTGATTATCTGTTTCTACATCACCTGTATCCTGTTTGTGGTGCTGGTATTGGGTTCAATCGCTAAAGCGACTGGTTTCAGTATCTTCAAATTTATCCGTTACATCCGTGAAGAACTGCTGATTGTACTGGGGACTTCATCTTCCGAGTCGGCGCTGCCGCGTATGCTCGACAAGATGGAGAAACTCGGCTGCCGCAAATCGGTGGTGGGGCTGGTCATCCCGACGGGCTACTCGTTTAACCTTGATGGCACATCGATATACCTGACAATGGCGGCGGTGTTTATCGCCCAGGCCACTAACAGTCAGATGGATATCGTCCACCAAATCACGCTGTTAATCGTGTTGCTGCTTTCTTCTAAAGGGGCGGCGGGGGTAACGGGTAGTGGTTTTATCGTGCTGGCGGCGACGCTCTCTGCGGTGGGCCATTTGCCGGTAGCGGGTCTGGCGCTGATCCTCGGTATCGACCGCTTTATGTCAGAAGCTCGTGCGCTGACTAACCTGGTCGGTAACGGCGTAGCGACCATTGTCGTTGCTAAGTGGGTGAAAGAACTGGACCACAAAAAACTGGACGATGTGCTGAATAATCGTGCGCCGGATGGCAAAACGCACGAATTATCCTCTTAATCTCACCACTTATGCCCGCACTCCCTTCCCCGAGTGCGGGTGTTTGCGCATAATTGACCCCTGTGCCTGAACTTACCACCTGGGTGAGTTCAGGTTTATTTCACTTCTTCCGTGACATTTTCATGTTCTTGCGGTCTAACACGAAGTGTTTTTAACGTCATTTAGACTGACCGACAACGGGCAGTTTTTTATTACCAGGATAGTTGATCAGGGGTTCACATGCAGGGCACAAAAATTCGACTTTTAGCGGGCGGTTTGCTGATGATGGCCACTGCTGGCTATGTGCAGGCAGATGCGCTCCAGCCTGATCCAGCATGGCAACAGGGGACGCTTTCCAACGGTTTACAGTGGCAAGTGCTGACTACACCCCAGCGTCCCAGCGATCGTGTTGAAATTCGCCTGCTGGTTAATACCGGTTCGCTCGCCGAAAGTACACAACAGAGCGGTTACAGTCACGCCATCCCTCGTATTGCGCTAACGCAAAGCGGTGGCCTTGACGCAGCGCAGGCGCGTTCATTGTGGCAGCAGGGGATCGACCCTAAACGCCCGATGCCGCCGGTAATTGTCTCTTATGACACCACGCTGTTTAATCTGAGTTTGCCCAATAACCGTAACGACTTGCTGAAAGAGGCGCTCTCTTATCTGGCAAATGCCACTGGCAAACTGACTATCACGCCAGAAACCATCAACCATGCGTTGCAAAGTCAGGACATGGTGGCAACCTGGCCTGCCGATACTAAAGAGGGCTGGTGGCGTTATCGTCTGAAAGGATCAACCTTGTTAGGTCACGATCCTGCCGATCCGCTGAAACAACCCGTTGAAGCGGAAAAGATTAAAGATTTCTATCAGAAATGGTACACCCCGGATGCAATGACGCTGCTGGTGGTGGGAAACGTGGATGCGCGCTCGGTCGTCGACCAAATCAATAAAACGTTTGGCGAACTGAAAGGCAAACGTGAAACACCGGCTCCGGTGCCGACGCTTTCTCCGCTGCGTGCGGAAGCGGTGAGTATTATGACCGACGCGGTGCGTCAGGACCGGTTATCTATCATGTGGGATACGCCGTGGCAGCCGATTCGTGAATCAGCCGCACTGCTGCGCTACTGGCGTGCGGACCTGGCCCGTGAGGCGCTGTTCTGGCATGTTCAGCAAGCGTTAAGCGCCAGTAACAGTAAAGACATCGGTCTTGGATTTGACTGTCGTGTGCTGTATCTGCGTGCGCAGTGTGCCATCAACATCGAATCACCAAACGACAAGCTGAACAGCAACCTTAATCTGGTGGCGCGTGAACTGGCGAAGGTTCGCGATAAAGGTCTGCCGGAAGAAGAGTTCAATGCGTTAGTGGCGCAAAAGAAACTGGAGCTGCAGAAGCTGTTTGCCGCCTATGCGCGAGCTGATACCGATATTCTGATGGGGCAGCGGATGCGTTCGTTGCAAAATCAGGTTGTCGATATCGCGCCGGAGCAATATCAGAAACTGCGTCAGGATTTCCTTAACAGCCTGACGGTGGAGATGTTAAATCAGGATCTGCGTCAGCAGTTGTCGAATGATATGGCGTTAATACTGCTGCAGCCGAAAGGCGAGCCGGAATTTAACATGAAAGCGTTGCAGGCGGCCTGGGATCAAATCATGGCCCCATCGACTGCGGCTGCCGCCACATCTGTCGCCACGGATGACGTACATCCTGAAGTGACGGATATTCCACCTGTACAGTAATGCCTGATGGTGATGAGTTAGCACAACCATCAGGTATTTATGGATGAGCTGGATAGAGGGGGAACACTCTATCCAGCCTTTTGCATATGCTGCTTTTACGCTGGCATCGCTTCACGCGGGATAATCGCGCCGCGATACTGAATAACGGTACTTGCGGTCAGGTGCCCGCGTTTCGCTGCGTCTTCCGCACTGCCGCCCGTCAAACGTACCGCCAGATAACCGGCACTGAAAGAGTCGCCAGCTGCGGTGGTATCGATCACTTTTTCTTTCGGCAGTTTCACCGCCGGAACATCCACTAACCCTTCGCCAGCAATGGACACCAGGCAAGAATCCGCCCCGCGTTTCACCACCACTTCTTTCACGCCCGCGTTATGGGTGCGCGCAATGACGTCTTCCACTGGCTGTTGACCCCACAGCGCGTCTTCATCGTCCAGCGTCAGGAAGGCGATATCCGTGCATTCCAGCATTTGTTGGTACACCTGCTGTGTCTCTTCTTTGCTGGCCCACAGGCGCGGACGATAGTTATTGTCGAAAATCACTTTTCCGCCGTTGGCGCGGCATTCGCGCAGCAGGGAAAGCAGCTTTTCGCGGCTGGTCGGGCTTAAGATCGCCAGGCTAATCCCGCTCAGGTAGAGATAATCGAAATTCGCCAGCTCTTCGCAAATCGTCGCGGATTGCTCACTCTCCAGCCAGAATTTGGCGGCGGCTTCGTTACGCCAGTAGTAGAACGTACGTTCGCCGGTGCTGTCGGTTTCAATGTAGTAAAGGCCCGGCAGACGGTTTTCCATCCGTTGGGTCAGGGAAGTATCAACGTTCTCGCCGTGCCAGGCGTCCAGCATCTGCTGGCTAAAACTGTCCGTTCCCAGCGCCGTTACGTAATGAACGGTTAATGCCGCAGGATCGACCTGACGGGCGATATAGACGGAAGTGTTCAGGGTATCGCCGCCGAAACCGCGCTTAACGTCCGCGCCTTTCTCGGAAAGCTCAATCATGCATTCGCCAATCACGGCAATCTTTTTGGACATAGTCGTGAACCTGATCTGTAAAAAATTAGCGTTAGTTTGCGCTGTGGTGGTTTGCTGGTCAACCATATTAAAACAGTGTTCCATTATTTTTTTGAGCCAGAACGTATTCCTGAAAGATTCCGTTGTGGAGTGGGGAAATTTACCCCGGCCAGGCGGTAAAGTTCTGCCTTTGCGCGCCGATAATCTTTGTCGAGTCCGGGCAGCATCACTTTTAAACACAGGACATCTTTGATGATAAGGCAGGTTATCCAGCGAATAAGCAACCCTGAAGCAAGCATCGAGAGCTTGCAGGAACGGCGTTTTTGGTTGCAGTGTGAGCGTGCTTACACCTGGCAGCCGATCTATCAAACATGCGGGCGGTTAATGGCCGTGGAGCTATTAACGGTGGTCACGCATCCCTTGAACCCTTCGCAACGCCTGCCGCCGGATCGCTATTTTACTGAAATCACCGTTAGCCATCGGATGGAGGTTGTGAAAGAGCAGATTGATTTGCTGGCGCAAAAAGCCGACTTCTTTGTAGAGCACGGCCTGCTGGCATCGGTCAATATTGATGGCCCTACGCTCATCGCCCTGCGTCAGCAACCAAAAATCCTGCGCCAGATTGAGGAGCTTCCCTGGCTGCGTTTCGAACTGGTGGAACACATCCGCCTGCCGAAAGATTCAACCTTTGCCTCGATGTGTGAATTTGGCCCGCTGTGGCTGGATGATTTTGGTACCGGGATGGCAAATTTCTCTGCACTAAGTGAAGTGCGTTATGACTACATCAAAATCGCGCGAGAACTGTTTGTGATGCTGCGTCAGTCACCGGAAGGACGCACACTCTTTTCTCAGCTTTTACATCTAATGAATCGCTATTGTCGCGGGGTGATTGTCGAGGGCGTAGAAACACCAGAAGAGTGGCGTGATGTTCAGAACTCGCCCGCATTCGCCGCACAAGGCTGGTTTCTTTCACGCCCGGCACCGATAGAAACGCTGAATACGGCGGTTCTGGCGCTATAAGCTGCCTCATTTTCCGCCTGGCTGGACTATCTTTAGGACTGGCACAGGAAGAATATGAGGAAGCGAACGATGAGCAAGGCAGGCAAAATAACCGCTGCGATTTCAGGGGCTTTCTTGTTGTTGATTGTCGTGGCGATCATTTTGATTGCAACTTTTGACTGGAATCGACTCAAACCGACCATCAACCAGAAAGTCTCTGCGGAGTTGAATCGTCCGTTCGCTATCCGTGGCGATCTGGGCGTGGTGTGGGAGCGGCAAAAACAAGAAACTGGCTGGCGCAGCTGGGTGCCGTGGCCCCATGTACACGCGGAAGACATCATTCTTGGCAATCCACCGGATATTCCCGAAGTCACAATGGTGCATTTGCCGCGAGTAGAAGCGACGCTGGCCCCGCTGGCGCTGCTGACCAAAACGGTCTGGTTGCCGTGGATCAAGCTCGAAAAGCCCGACGCGCGCCTGATTCGCCTCTCCGAAAAGAACAATAACTGGACGTTTAATCTCGCCAACGATGACAACAAAGACGCGAATGCAAAGCCGTCGGCGTGGTCGTTTCGGCTGGATAATATTCTGTTCGATCAAGGGCGGATCGCCATTGATGACAAAGTAAGCAAAGCGGATCTGGAAATTTTTGTCGATCCGTTAGGCAAGCCGCTGTCGTTCAGCGAAGTTACCGGATCGAAAGGTAAAGCGGATAAAGAAAAGGTGGGCGATTACGTTTTTGGCCTGAAGGCGCAGGGACGTTATAACGGTGAACCGCTCACTGGTACGGGAAAAATAGGCGGTATGCTGGCGCTGCGTGGCGAAGGAACGCCGTTTCCGGTACAGGCTGATTTCCGCTCTGGTAACACCCGTGTTGCTTTTGATGGCGTTGTGAATGACCCAATGAAGATGGGGGGTGTCGATTTACGGCTTAAATTTTCTGGCGATTCGCTGGGTGATCTCTATGAACTGACGGGCGTTCTGCTGCCCGATACACCGCCGTTTGAAACGGATGGTCGGCTGGTAGCGAAAATCGACACTGAAAAATCGTCGGTCTTTGATTATCGCGGTTTTAATGGGCGCATTGGCGATAGCGATATCCACGGTTCTCTGATCTACACCACCGGCAAGCCACGACCAAAACTGGAAGGTGATGTCGAGTCGCGGCAATTGCGGCTGGCGGACCTGGGACCGTTGATTGGCGTTGATTCCGGGAAAGGGGCAGAAAAGTCGAAACGGTCTGAACAGAAGAAGGGCGAAAAAAGCGTTCAGCCTGCGGGCAAAGTGCTGCCTTATGACCGCTTCGAAACCGATAAATGGGACGTTATGGATGCCGATGTTCGCTTCAAAGGGCGGCGCATTGAGCATGGCAGCAGCCTGCCGATTAGCGATCTTTCTACTCATATCATCCTCAAAAATGCTGACCTGCGCCTGCAACCGCTGAAATTTGGCATAGCGGGCGGCAGCATTGCGGCGAATATTCATCTGGAAGGCGATAAAAAGCCGATGCAGGGGCGGGCAGATATTCAGGCTCGTCGACTGAAACTGAAAGAACTGATGCCCGATGTAGAACTGATGCAGAAGACGCTGGGGGAAATGAACGGTGACGCGGAACTGCGCGGTAGCGGTAACTCGGTGGCGGCGCTTTTAGGCAACAGTAACGGCAACCTGAAACTGTTGATGAATGACGGGCTGGTGAGCCGCAACCTGATGGAGATTGTTGGGCTGAATGTCGGCAACTACATTGTCGGTGCGATATTTGGTGATGATGAGGTGCGGGTGAACTGCGCGGCGGCGAATCTGGATATTGCCAACGGCGTGGCGCGCCCGCAGATTTTTGCTTTCGATACTGAGAACGCGTTGATTAACATTACCGGCACGGCAAGTTTTGCTTCGGAACAGCTGGATTTGACTATTGATCCGGAGAGTAAAGGGATTCGGATTATCACACTGCGTTCGCCGCTGTATGTGCGTGGGACGTTTAAAAATCCGCAGGCTGGGGTGAAAGCCGGGCCGTTGATTGCTCGCGGAGCCGTTGCGGCGGCACTGGCAACGCTGATAACACCGGCGGCGGCGTTACTGGCGCTGATCTCACCTTCCGAAGGGGAGGCTAATCAGTGCAGGACAATTTTGTCGCAGATGAAGAAGTGATGATAATTGCCGGATGTCTGACATCCGGCAATTAAACAGATTTAGATTGTTGGCAAAGTGTGCTTTGTTCATGCCGGATGCGGCGTGAACGCCTCCGGCTTACAAATCCTTGCGAATTCAATATATTGTATGGAAATTCTGGCCTGATAAGCGTAGCGCATCAGGCTTTTCACTCTGATTACAACGACTGATGTCGCGTCTCATGGGTCAGCAGCAGGGCGATTAACGTCAAGCCAGCCATCGCCGCCAGATATAGCCCCACCGCACCTAACCCGTAGTTAGTCTGCAACCAGGCTGCGATATACGGCGCAACGGAAGCCCCGAGAATCGACGATACGTTGTAAGAGAACGATGCTCCGGTGTAACGCACTTCTGTCGGGAACAGCTCTGGTAACAGCGCGCCCATCGGACCGAAGGTCAGCCCCATCAGACTTAACCCCAGCAGCAGGAAGGCAAAAACCAGAATCGGGTTGCCAGAACCGAGCAAAGGGTTAAAGGCGAATAGCGCGAACAGGATGATCAGCGTGGTGATGATTACCATGCTTTTACGGCGACCAAAGGCATCAGCCAGTAATCCGGCGACTGGCACCATCACGCCAAAACCAATAACTGCCATCATCAGCATCCACAACACTTCGTTACGCGGCAGGCCAAGCCCAACTGGCGCGGCGGCGGTACTAAAGGTCATAGAGTAGACCGTCATGATGTAAAACAGCGTATAGGTTGCCAGCATAATGAACGTACCCAGTACGGTTACGCGAACATGTTTGGTCAGCAGCGTACCCAGCGGGATCTTCACCTGTTTTTTCGCTTTAGCGACTTTCTCAAACACCGGCGACTCATGCAGCGACACGCGAACATACAGGCCGATAATGACCAGCACCGCCGAGAAGATAAATGGCACACGCCAGCCCCAGCTCATAAACTGCTCGTCGGTCAGTAGCCAGGAAAGCAGCAAGAAAGTGCCGTTGGCAAAGAAGAAGCCAATCGGTGCGCCCAGCTGCGGGAAGGAGCCGTACAATGCACGTTTGCGCGGTGGGGCGTTTTCAGTCGCCAGCAGCGCCGCGCCGCCCCATTCACCACCTAAGCCCAGACCCTGACCAAATCGAGCCAGCGCCAGCAGCAGCGGGGCGAAAATACCAATCGTGGCATAGCCTGGCAGCAGACCAATCACCACGGTCGAAATCCCCATCGTTAGCAACGAGGCGACCAGCGTCGCTTTACGCCCAACGCGATCGCCAAAATGACCAAAAACGGCAGAGCCAATGGGGCGCGCGACGAAGGCGATGGCGAAGGTGGCGAGCGACTGTAGCGTTGCTGCCGTTGGATCGCCCTGCGGGAAGAAGATATGCGGAAACACAATAACGGCCGCAGTGGCGTAAATGTAAAAGTCGAAGAACTCAATGGCCGTGCCAATGAGAGAGGCGACAAGGACTTTATTACGCGAGTTGATCGGCGTGTATTCTTGCTCGTGGTCGAGTGTTGTGGCTGTTGCTTGCATAATCTTTTCTTATTTTTTGGCTAACGAATAGCCATATTACGCACAGCAAAAGTGATATTTCAATGTGTAACAAATCGCGGAGATGGTCAAAAATCAGGCAAAAAGGGAATAATGTTTAGGCCAGTGATTTTTCTTCTATGAAATGCTTCACATAATTTTATAAATGGTGGATTAAACTGGTTTTAGGTTAAATAAAAGTTACCAACTGGATTTATATGCTGGGGTTATGAGTTGAAATGAAATTGTTTGCTCCTGAATAGATGGCTAAAGAGGCTCTGGGAAAGAGTTTCAAGAGGTTATGTGCGCATTATAGCCGGATGCGATGCTGGCGCATCTTATCCGGCCTACGGGGAGCCAGGCCGAATAAATTCGTACGCCGCATCCGGCCTATTTTAAGGCTGTGTTTTCCCCGGCATTCGCGGGTCGTCTTTATATTCGGCGGTGGCAATCCACGCCGCGCAAAACAGCGTCAAACGGGCGAAGAAGTAGAAAAATGCCATCAGCCCCAGCACGGAACCAAATGCTGCGCCAGAGGGGGATTTCATCAACGATGGCAGGGTGTAGGTCATCACGATTTTAATCACTTCAAAACCAATAGCAGCCAGAAATGTTCCGCGGATCAGGGCTTTTTTGCGCGGACGGTGGCGCGGTAACCGCCAGAAGATCCAGAAGAAAAGCAGATAGTTGGCGAAGATGGAAATCGCCACGCCAATCAACCGCCATGTCGGTTTCAGCCACTCAATGCTGTTCAGGTGCAGGGCGCTAATAATCATTTGCTGCGCCGAACCGGCAACCGAGGTGATAGAAAGCGTCACAATCAGCGCAATCAACAAACCAATCAGCGAAATAAAATCACGCAGATATTTTACCCAGAACTTCTCCTGATCTTGCGGCGAGCGTTCCCAGACATCGCGTGACTGGGCGCGAATCGCTTCACGCAGGTTACCCATCCAGTTGATGCCGGAATAAAGTGCCACTGCCAGACCGACAAGCCCTACAGTCGTACGCTGCTGAACGGCGGTGTTGATGGTGTTTTTCAATGTGGCGGCTAGCGTCGGATCGCTGATGTTTTGCAGAATTTTGTCGAAGATATCCTGTAGCAACATCGGATGGGAGGCGAGCACAAAGCCCCCTGCGGCAAACGACACCATCAAAATGGGGATCATCGACAAAAATGAGAAATAGGTGATAGCCGCACCAAACTGGTTACCCAGCCGATCGTTAAAGCGTTCTGTCGCGCGAATCAGGTGCGCAATAACCGGTTGGCGTTGGACTTTCTCGGCAGTGGTGGTGACGGTTTCCAGCGCCTGGCTAACTTTGCCGCCTTTCTCGCTATTATCCAACTGCTTAATCGGCTCGTGCTCCAGATCCTGGGTGGGACGTTTGATCTCGTTTTCCTGCGTCATCCGCTCTTTTGTCCTTCTGTCGTGGTCATTCTTAAAAGTATAGTCGGTCAGTCCAGGTACTCTTTCATTACGCCAGCCAGCCACTGCATAAACAGGTTTACACGCCGGGAAAGCTCCCGACGCTGCGGATAAACCAGTGAAAGGGACAGCGGCTCGGCACGGTAGCCAGGCAACACTTCAATAAGCCGCCCGGCACGCAGGGCTTCGCGCACGGCAATGCGCGGGATCTGAATAATCCCCAGACCGGCAAGACCGGCGGCGAGATAGTTTTCGCTACTGTTTACCGTCAACATGCTGCCAGACTTAAACCACTGGACGCCATTAACGCTGGCAACCTCAAAACCTAACGGATGTACACCCAGGTGCGGTGTATAACGCACTATTGCGTGTGAAGTCAGATCATCGGGGCTTTGCGGATAACCAAAGCGCGTCAGATAGTGCGGACTGGCACAGTTGACCATGGTCAGTTTACCGAGAGAACGGGCGATAACGCCATCTTCCTGTAATGCGCCAGTGCGTATCACGCAATCAAAACCATCATGAAGAATATCTACCGGACGGTCATGGCTACTCAGTTCCAGCTCAATTCCCGGATGCAGATAGAGAAATTCCGACAAGCGCGGTAGTAACAGGCTTTTCGCGATTCCTGACGGGATGTCGATGCGTAATTTACCGCTGATACTGGTGGCATCCTGTTGAAACAGACCGTCCAGTTCGCTGAGATTACTCAACACATCTTTTGCTCGTTGATAATAGGTCATGCCTTCTGGCGTGAGTTTGACCCGTCGCGTGGTGCGCTGGAGAAGCTGGGTGCCAAGTTGATGTTCCAGTGCCTGTATCTGGCGCGAAACACTTCCCTTTGGCAAAGCAAAGAAATCCGCCGCGCGGGAAAAACTTTCCAGCTCCGCGACTTTGATGAACAACTGCATTGCGTGAATTTTATCCATTTCTTTGACCGATTGTTGTTCACAACGAAACAGTAGCGCGCATATCGCATTGTTTATTGTTTTTTCTAACATCTAATGCCGGGTTTCACAATGTTGTCATGATGAATGTGGCGATTTCTCAGCAGGAAAAGGGAGGAATAGCTTTATGAGAAAGGTGAATTCCCTTAAACAGAGCGTATTTTTCAGCGATTCCCTTTAAAGTGAATAGAAGATGTATTGGCTATTTGTGCTTATTTTTATCTCATTGCCGTTTGTTATTTTTGTTTATGGTCGCGGAATTTCATTTTTAATTGCATGCGTACTAACTACCGATATAAGGAAATCCTCAAAAATGTTTTAAATAGTGCCCTCGACATGTAATTTCAGGCGTTTAGCTGTAACTATTTATATCGGTAACTATTTTCTACGCGTCATCTCTGTAGAATGGCCACCGCCAAATGGCGAATTCTTATTTTTTCTCGCGGGTAATACCCTTCCACTACTTAAGTCTTTTTAACGTATTCAGGTGGAGATTCAGTTATGCAAATAATCATGTTTGACAGGCAGTCAATATTTATTCATGGAATGAAAATCAGTTTACAGCATCGTATTCCAGGAGTGAGTATTCAGGGGGCCAGTCAGGCAGACGAGTTATGGCAAAAGCTGGAAAGTTACCCTGAAGCCTTAGTGATGCTCGATGGCGATCAGGATGGTGATTTTTGCTACTGGTTGCTGCAAAAAACCGTGGTGCAATTTCCTGAGGTTAAGGTGTTAATTACGGCGACGGATTGCAACAAACGGTGGTTACAGGAAGTTATTCATTTTAATGTGCTGGCCATTGTGCCTCGTGATTCAACCGTCGAGACATTTGCGTTGGCGGTAAATAGTGCGGCGATGGGGATGATGTTTCTGCCTGGAGACTGGCGAACGACGCCGGAAAAGGACATTAAAGATCTCAAATCGTTAAGCGCCCGCCAGCGGGAGATTTTAACCATGTTAGCGGCGGGCGAATCAAATAAAGAGATCGGCAGGGCGCTGAATATCAGTACCGGAACGGTAAAAGCGCATCTGGAATCACTGTATCGCCGTCTGGAAGTCAAAAATCGCACCCAGGCGGCAATGATGTTAAATATCTCCTCCTGAAGAGGATAATTTTACAGCCAGCAGGAAGTTAGCGGCTGGCTGTAAAAATATTATGGTTCGCCGTACAAACCAATTAAACGGCGTACCACACCGTTAGTCCAGCCAAACCCATCCTGCAACGGATACTCGCCACCGCCGCCTTCGCGAGGAACACCATCGGCAATATGGTATTTCTCGATCAGTTTGTGCTGTTCCAGATAGAACTGATTCACCGTCTTCAGCCAGTTGCGCGCGATTTCATCACCCAGAAGGTCATCGCCGTACATCTTAAATCCCTGAATTGCCATCCACTGTAACGGTGCCCAGCCGTTGGGTTTATCCCACTGTTCACCGGTTTCGTACTCGCTTGCCAGAATCCCGCCAGGTGTCAGTAACCGGCTGCGCACGGCGTTTGCCAGACGATCGGCCTGTTCATGGTTCGCCATACCGACATAGAGCGGCACAATGGCGGCAGCGGAAAACAGCGCCAGTTGCTCGCGTCGCCAGTCGTAATCGCGGTAGATACCGTTTTCATCATCCCAGAGGTAACGGTTTACCGCATCGCGACGGGCACTGGCCTTCTGGCGGAACAGTGCTTCTGTCTCTTTCTCGCCTTTCAGTGCCGAGATGTTGGCGATGGCGCTCTCCAGTTTAAACAGGAAGGCATTCAGATCGATGGGGATGAACTGGGTGGTACGAATGCTCGCCAGACGACCAGTATCACGCAGCCAACGGGAAGAGTAATCCCAACCGGAGGCCGCCCCCGCACGTAAATCGCGGTACACCTCGTTAGGCGGGCGACCAGAATGTTTCGCGGTTTCAACGTCCTCAAGCCAGGATTCGTCACGCGGCGTGTCGCGATCGTCCCAGTAACGGTTGAGCAGCGAGCCGTCCGGCATCCGCACAACATGGCGATAGGCCTGATTAGGGATCAACGATTCTGCACCGTCCATCCAGAAGGCATATTCCATTTTCAGGTGGTCGAGATAGCGGCGCGCGCCGCGTACACCATCTTCTTCAAACAACTCCACCATCAGCGCAAAAACCGGTGGTTGCGAGCGGCTCAAATAATAGGTGCGGTTGCCGTTGGGGATGTGGCCGTAGTTTTCGATCATCCAGGCGAAGTTATCGGCCATGCATTTCAGCAAATCTTCCCGACCACTTTCCGCCAGCCCCAGCATGGTGAAATAGGAATCCCAATAGTAGGTTTCGCTAAAACGGCCGCCCGGGACAATATATGACTGCGGCAGCGCCAGCAGAGAAGACCACGGAATGTGATCCTGTGGTTCACGGGTTAGCACCGGCCACAGCTGGTCGATATGCTCTTTCAGGGAATTTTGCGGGTCCGATACATACTCGCTGGAGTAGACCTCCGGCAGCCAGAAGTGGTTTTCAACAAACTTGCGCAAGTCAAAATCACGATGACGGCGCACTTTACGGTAGCGGATTAAAATATCCAGCGGGTCCATTTTGGGTGCGCAGTCGGGAAAGGTTTTACTGTCGGGGAAAATTTTCGCCGACTGAACATGCTCGAACAGTTCGAGATAGCGATCGGCAGGCGTCAGCGCATCAGAGGCGGGCAGCCCTTCAATCATCTCGGGTTCCGGTTCTGCCTCGATCATCTCATCCAGTTTTAATTCATACGGGTCCAGCTCATAGCAGAGATCGACCTCGATCATCAGTTCGTCTGGATTAGGGTTTTGAATTTTCTGATTGAGCATAAGGATCCGACCTCCGAAATTCGTCGCTAATTATCGGGCTTTTCTTTAAGGGTAGTCATTCGCTCCGCCTGGTGGGCGACAAAGCGTGCGGTGGATCACGTTTATTAACCTGCCAAAAAATATAACGCACTAATATCAATGGAATTTATAAAAATACGGATTTCGTGTTGTTTTTCATTTTCAGAACATTCAATCCTGCTCTCGCCGCAATCATGATATGCCATTCCTGATCTGGGTAATAGGCACTGGCTATCTTATTGATAGTTTATATTCATGTAATTGATTGATTCCTATCAAAAAGCATATCTCCCTGTTTTTTATGATGGCTTTGTCTCGCAGAGACGTTTGCAGCATTCTGGAAAATTTTCTGGGTCACAATAACTCACTACCGTGAGGGAAGAATAATGAAAATGGTCTCACGTATTACCGCGATCGGCCTGGCTGGCGTCGCGATTTGCTATTTAGGGTTATCTGGTTATGTGTGGTACCACGATAATAAACGCAGTAAACAGGCCGATGTTCAGGCATCTGCTGTCAGTGAAAATAATAAGGTTTTAGGCTTTCTCCGCGAAAAAGGATGCGATTATTGCCATACGCCTTCGGCAGAATTACCCGCCTATTATTATATTCCCGGCGCGAAACAGTTGATGGATTACGACATAAAGCTTGGATATAAATCTTTTAACCTCGAGGCCGTGCGTGCGGCTCTGCTGGCTAATAAACCCGTTTCGCAAAGCGATCTGAATAAGATTGAATGGGTGATGCAGTATGAAACTATGCCGCCAACGCGTTATACCGCGCTACACTGGGCGGGTAAGGTGAGTGATGAAGAGCGGGCGGAAATACTGGCCTGGATTGCAAAACAGCGCGCGGAATATTACGCCAGCAATGATACTGCTCCGGAGCATCGCAATGAACCGGTGCAGCCCATCCCGCAAAAACTGCCTACCGATGCGCAAAAAGTGGCGTTGGGTTTTGCGCTGTATCACGATCCCCGTTTATCGGCGGATAGCACCATTTCATGCGCTCATTGCCATGCGTTGAATGCGGGGGGCGTCGATGGCAGAAAAACATCGATTGGTGTTGGTGGCGCAGTTGGGCCGATTAACGCGCCGACGGTATTTAACTCAGTATTTAACGTTGAGCAGTTCTGGGATGGTCGTGCGGCAACATTGCAGGATCAGGCTGGTGGACCGCCGTTGAACCCGATTGAAATGGCGTCGAAATCCTGGGACGAAATTATTGCTAAGCTGGAAAAAGATCCGCAGCTTAAAGCGCAGTTCCTCGAAGTCTATCCGCAAGGTTTCAGTGGCGAAAATATTACTGATGCCATTGCTGAATTTGAGAAAACATTAATTACGCCGGATTCCCCATTTGATAAATGGTTGCGTGGAGATGAGAATGCTCTGACGGCGCAACAGAAAAAAGGCTATCAATTATTTAAAGATAATAAATGTGCAACTTGTCATGGTGGTATTATTCTCGGCGGACGTTCCTTTGAACCGTTGGGGCTGAAAAAAGACTTTAACTTTGGTGAAATTACGGCGGCGGATATTGGTCGTATGAATGTTACTAAAGAAGAGCGTGATAAATTGCGTCAGAAAGTACCCGGTTTACGTAACGTTGCTTTAACGGCACCGTACTTCCATCGCGGTGACGTGCCGACGCTGGACGGGGCGGTGAAACTGATGCTGCGCTATCAGGTAGGCAAAGAGCTGCCGCAGGAGGATGTGGATGATATCGTAGCTTTCCTGCACAGTCTGAACGGGGTTTACATGCCGTATATGCAGGATAAACAATAATTAATTTGATCGCCCGAACAGGAGTGTTTGGGCGATTTTTATTACGATAATAAAGTCTGTTTTTAATATTATCATATTAAATGTTTATATTATAAAAGGTCGTTTTTCTGCTTAGGATTTTGTTATTTAAATTAAGCCTGTAATGCCTTGCTTCCATTGCGGATAAATCCTACTTTTTTATTGCCTTCAAATAAATTTAAGGAGTTCGAAATGGACCAGAAGCTGTTAACGGATTTCCGCTCAGAACTACTCGATTCACGTTTTGGTGCAAAGGCCATTTCTACTATCGCGGAGTCAAAACGATTTCCGCTGCACGAAATGCGCGATGATGTTGCATTTCAGATTATCAATGATGAATTATATCTTGATGGCAACGCTCGTCAGAACCTGGCCACTTTCTGCCAGACCT